>Ga0172376_10001554_pt1 | contig 29206 bp, 23 predicted proteins | sample Lak35m_FD_121114 | JGI IMG/M metagenome (GOLD analysis project Ga0172376, IMG submission 121114) | Freshwater microbial communities from Kabuno Bay, South-Kivu, Congo - kab_092012_35m | ecosystem: Environmental > Aquatic > Freshwater > Lake | place: Democratic Republic of the Congo: South-Kivu...
AATCCGGTGAGTTTGCTTTCCTATCTCAACCGTGAACAATATGGTGACTGGCCTTTATTTTACGGTCCGCAATTCAATACACCTGCTGATGCTGAACAACCATGGATTGATGGCAATCCTGTTTACGTGAAAGATGAAAAATCCGGTCGCTATATTGTAAGTGATGATCGTAAAGGAAGCGAAACAAATTACGATGAACGCGGTTGTGTTTTGTTTCCGCGCATGCACAGTTCAAGTCATGAATCGGCGTATAAAAATTGGGTTGACATTAAAGGAGAAACAACCGTTTTTACTTATGCAGATGGAAAGTCAACTACCGTAAACATTCCGACTTTTTCAGAGAACATGCAGTTCTTTGTAACGTATCAGGTAGGTTGGATGTATCTGCGTTATTTCATGTGGAATTACACAGGAAGACAAAATGATTTTGAAGGTTACGGCGGAGATGCAGAAGGAAACTGGCAATCCGGTTTGAGCTTCATAGATGATAACCGTATCGGTGATCACAAAGTATTACCTCCGCTTTTGAAAGCGAACAAGGCAAATAACAAATATTGGTTCTTGCCTTTGCTTCTTGGTGTTGCGGGAATATTTTATCACCTCAAACATGGCAAACGCGATGCGTTGATCACTGCATTGCTGTTCTTATTTACGGGAATGGCAATTGTGTTTTATCTGAATCAAACGCCATGGCAACCGCGTGAACGTGATTATGCATACGTAGGTTCATTTTATGCGTTTGCAATTTGGATCGGCTTAGGTGTGCTGAACATTTATGAATGGCGCACGAAAATAAAACGCACGTTGGCGTTGGGGCTTGCTGTTCTCTTCAGCGGGTTGGTTCCGTTTGTTGTACTGATTCAGAATTGGGACGATCACGATCGTTCCGGAAGAAGAGTTGCACAGGATCTTGCAGTTGCCATGCTGAACTCCTGCGAAAAGAACGGAATACTTTTCACTTACGCCGACAACGATACATTCCCGTTGTGGTATGCACAGGAAGTGCTCGGCATTCGTAAAGATGTGCGCATTATTTGTCTTTCACTTTTCCGAAGCGATTGGTACATCGATCAGGCAAAACGAAAACAATATGATGCGGATCCGTTACCGATCACGATGAACAGTTGGAAATATCGCGAAGGAACACGTGACTGGTTGACGATAGATGTAAGCGAAGACACGATGTTGCTGGAAAATGTGGTGGAGTTTTTCAGCACAGATGATTTTCAATATCAATATGAAACGGTTGCAGGTGATACCGTAAATTACTTGCCAACCCGTTTTGTGAAACTCGCAGCGGACAACGACAGCGGCGCGATTCAGTGGACCATTCCGGGCAACTACATACTGAAAGATCAGATGATCATTCTCGATATTCTTGCGCACAACAACTGGAAACGTCCGATTCATTTCGCAGTGAATATGCCAATGAGTTGTTACGGCGGACTAGGCGAATATCTTCAGCTTGAAGGTCTCACCTATCGTTTGGTTCCTACCGCTAACAAACGCGAAGATGCTGATCTCGTTGAACGTCCGCAGGTGAACCTCGAAAAATCATATGACCTGATCATGCGTCAGTTTCAGTGGGGCGGACTGAATGATCCGCGTGTTTATGCGGATGAAACCGTGCAACGTATGTTCAGCGATCCGTATCGTTACTCCTGTGCGATCACAGCACATGCACTCGCAGAATCAGGAATGAACGAACAGGCTTCTGCAGTAATCAGAAAATGTTCGCAGAATATTCCTGCCACACAAATTCTTCCGGATGACTACTGGATCAGCATGACGGATGCAGCGTGGTTGTGCGGCGATTACAAACTGGGCAATCAGTTGGCGAACGAAGCGTTCGATCACGCAATTGCTTGTATACGTTGGTACACAACTTTGCCGAATATCAGTGGCGACTATCTGAATAAGAAAGAACAAATTCAGATGTTGTATGGTCTTGCGGAAATGTACGGTCAGGCTACGCTGACAACAAAATGGAAGCCGCAGATGGATGCGCTAGGTATTCCTGCTGCAGAATAGTTTATCAGGAAATTCTTCCCCAGTTCACCGAACTGCTTTGTTCGCGTTGCAACTCCTCTACCAAAGCGCCGTGTTCCGGCAATTGAAGTTTCGGGTCTTTATCCAGAATTTCCGCTGCAACACCACGTGCATGCTGAAGAATAGAAACATCTTTCGTCAAGTCCGCCAATCGCAATCCAAGCAAACCGCTTTGTTGTGTTCCTTCAAGATCACCGGGTCCGCGGAGCTTAAGATCAACTTCCGCAATCTCAAAACCATCGTTGGTGCGCACCATCGTTTCCATTCTGAGTTTGGTATCCTTACTCAGCTTATGACCCGTCATCAATATGCAATACGATTGATCAGCACCGCGCCCCACACGACCGCGCAACTGATGAAGTTGCGACAATCCGAATCGCTCCGCACTTTCAATCACCATAACACTCGCATTGGGAACATTCACGCCAACTTCAATTACAGTTGTTGCAACCATGATTTGCGTTTCTCCCCGAACAAAACGCTGCATTTCAAAATCTTTATCAGCCGGTTTCATTTTTCCATGCACGATACTTACGCGATAATCCGGAACCGGAAATGCACGCGAGATACTTTCGTATCCATCCATGAGATCTTTGTAATCCATTTTTTCAGATTCCTGAATCAATGGATACACAACATACACCTGCCGCCCCAATGCAATCTGCTCTTTCATGAATCCGAAAACGCGCAGGCGCTGTGTATCTGAAAAATGAACTGTCTTGATCGGCTTTCGTCCCGGCGGCAATTCATCAATCACGGAAGTATCAAGATCTCCGTACAATGTCATTGCAAGCGTTCTCGGAATCGGAGTTGCTGTCATCACCAGCACGTGAGGCGGATTCGTATTCTTTCTCCACAACTTCGAACGCTGTTCTACTCCGAATCGATGCTGCTCATCAATCACGATCAAACCAAGATTTCGAAACTTCACTTCATCTTCGATCAGCGCATGCGTACCGATCAGTATATCGAGATTTCCGGTGCGGAGATCCTCATGCAGAACTTTACGTTCGCTTTGCTTTGTATTTCCTGTCAGCAATGCAATCCGCACAGGCAATCCGCGCAGCAAATCACGAATAGATTGAAAATGTTGCGTAGCGAGAATTTCCGTCGGAGCCATCAGACACGCCTGAAAATTATTGTCGTTGGCAATGAGCATGCACATCAATGCAACAACTGTTTTTCCGCTGCCTACATCGCCTTGCAACAAACGATTCATTTGTTTGTGACTTCCCATATCGGCGCGTATTTCTTTAATCACACGCTTCTGTGCATTAGTCAACGGGAAAGGCAAGTTGTGCGAATAGAAAGAATTGAACTTCTCTCCAACAACAGAAAAATCAAATCCCTGAAAATCCGTTTTGCGAATGCTCTTTACACGCAGCAATCGCAGTTGTATCATCAGAAACTCTTCGAATTTAATTCGGGCTTCTGCACGACGCAACAAAGACGTGTCAGTTGGAAAATGTATCTGAAAAATCGCTTCTTCCCGCGATAACATTTTCAAAGATGATACGGTATTCTCAGGGAGAATTTCCGGAATTTTTCCTGCCGCAAGCGGAAGCAATGTGCGGATCAGTTTCATCATTCCTTTTGAATCGAGACCTTTCAGCTTTGCTTTCTCGGAAGAAGAATACATCGGTTGCAGGACATTCAACTTCTGAATTTCTTCCTCTTTCACTTCCGTCACTTCCGGATGCGCGATGTTGATTTTCCCATTGTAAACTGTCGGCTTTCCGAATACGATATATTCCTTACCCGGAAGATATTTCCCCGACAACCATTTCAATCCTTGAAACCAAACGAGTTCCAGGTTGCCGGTTTTGTCTGTAAGTTGTGCAACTGCACGTTGACCTCTTGCCTTTCCAAGAATCTGAAAATTCAGAATCTGTCCGCGCAATTGGACATATGGTAAATCAGCATTGATTTCATTCGTAGTATAAAATCGTGTTCTGTCTACATGACGATACGGATACCACTTCAGCAAATCGCCGAAGGTTTCTATGTCAAATTCCGCTTTCAGAGTTTTCGCCCGTTCAGGACCAACTCCTTTCAGAAATTCAACAGGTGTATCGAGAAAACTATCTGCCACAAAGCGAATTTACGAGTTACGACCATTCACAAACCTTGATATTTCATCGGAAATAAGGCCTGCAATTACAAAATCATCAAAAATCTTACATGCGTAATAAGCCAGTTCGAATTGGTTATACCACCTGCGTTAGCCGTAATAATTTTGAATCAACAAATAAGATAACCTATGAAAGCCCCTAAGCTTATCGCCGCACTGCTCATCTCGCTGTCGCTGAATGCCGCAGCCACAGAGCAACAAAATACTTCAAACACAGACTCTGTGAACATGAGAAAAGGATACTTCCTGGATTTCTCCGGAGTCATGACCATCAACGATCAGAAGGTTTCTGACTATATGGTTTATATTTTCCAGGATGGAGCACTTCGCGATTCGTTTTATGTGACGAACAAACGCGAGCAATATTACGAGCTTCCGCTTAATCACAATTTTGCACTGAAGTTCCGTAAAACAGGATACCGCGAACGAATCGTTCTCGTAGACACACACGTTCCGAATGCAGAAGCACAACGCTATTACAGCTTCAGATATTCAATTGAGTTCATAAGCGAAGATGCGCCGGCAAATACATTCGACGACTTTCCGGTAGCGTTTGTAACTTTTCAGAAAGCGAAAAAAGATTTCGACTTCGACAGAACATATCACAAGAATACCAGAATACCGAACCCAAACACCAATAAAACCACGAATACTAACGTCACCGTCCGCTAGCAGGGGGAATTGCACGGACGAAAAAGGGAAGCATCGATGTGAGCTTCCCTTTTAAATTTTTACAATCTTGTTGTTCTGCTAAATGAACATCGTCACCGGATTCTCCAGCATCATTTTCAATGTCTGCAGGAATGCCGCACCTGAAGCGCCATCAACAACACGGTGATCACAGCTCAAAGTAACTTTCATGATTTTGCCCGGAACAACCTGCCCGTTTTTCACAACAGGAACTTCCTTGATAGCTCCAACAGCAAGAATACATGCATCCGGCGGATTGATAATTGCAGTAAACTCTTCAATGCCGAACATTCCCAGATTGGAAATTGTAAACGTGTTTCCTTCCCAATCAGAAGGCTGAAGTTTTTTGTCTTTTGCTTTCTTCGCGCACTCGCGCACTTCCGTGCCGATTTGTTCGAATGATTTCTGATCAGCGAAACGAACAACAGGAACCAGCAATCCTTCATCAACTGCAACTGCAACACCGATGTGCACATGCTGATTGTAACGGATACGATCTCCAAGCCAACTTGAATTCACTTTCGGATGATGACGCAATGCAGATGCACATGCGCGAATCACCATGTCGTTGAAGGAAACTTTCACAGATGAAATTGAATTGATCGCTTCACGTGATTTCCACGCCTGATCCATGTCAATTTCCATTGTGAGATAAAAGTGCGGCGCGCCGAATTTGCTTTCCGACAAACGACGCGCAATTGTTTTGCGCATCTGAGAAACCGGTTCTTCAGTGAAACCTTCTTTACCGTTGATCACTGCATTACCGAATGCCAAAGCACCGGATTTACCCGGATGCCATGTTGCAACATCGCGTTTCACAACACGACCGTATTCACCTGTTCCTGAAACACCGGAAAGATCCAACCCTTTTTCAGCTGCAAGTTTTTTCGCAAGCGGAGAAGCTTTAATGCGTCCGTCGCCGTTAGCAGAAGGTGTTGCAACTGGTGATGGTGTTGCCACAGCAACATTTTTCACCGGCTCAACTTTCTTCTCTGCTACAGGCTCGGCTTTCTTCACCTCCTGTGCAGGCGCTGCCGTTTCCTGTTTCGGAGTTGCTGCAGCGAAAGCAGCGAGAATTGCTTTCACATCCTCGTCTTTATTCCCGATCACTGCAAGAACTGCGTCAACAGGTGCGCCCTGACCTTTTTCAATTCCGATATGCAGCAAAGTGCCGTTGTAGAACGACTCAAATTCCATTGTTGCTTTATCAGTTTCAATTTCGGCAAGGATCTCACCCTTCTTAACGGTATCTCCAACTTTCTTATGCCACGCTGCAACAACACCATCTGTCATGGTATCGCTCAACTTCGGCATTTTTACTACTTCAGCCATGTATATTTCTTGATTGAAAAATGATTATTCCATTATGAACGGATAGTTCGGCTCTGCGTACACATCCTTGTACAATTCTTCAGGATCAGGGAATGGTGATTCCTCAGCGAACTTCACGCACTCGTTCACCAGATCTTCTACTTTTTTCTCCATTGCCTCAATGCCTTTATCATCTAGCCAACCGTTGTCTTTCAAAGTTGTAATCACCTGCTCAATCGGATCAAGTCGCTTGTATTCTTCAACTTCTTCCTTCGAACGATATTTCGCAGGATCAGACATTGAGTGACCACGATAACGATACGTTTTCATCTCGAGCAATGTCGGCCCTTCTCCTTTACGCGCGCGTTCTGCTGCGGAAGCAATCGCTTCGTGAACAGATTCACAACTCATTCCGTCAACCTGGAATGATGGCATATCATAAGCATGACCCAACTTGTAAAGTTCATGCACATTCGATGTACGTTGAACTGAAGTTCCCATTGCGTAATTGTTATTCTCAATAATGAAAATAACAGGAATCTTCCACAGCATTGCCATGTTGAATGCTTCGTGCAAAGCACCTTGACGAATCGCTCCGTCTCCCATGTAACAAAGCGTTACACGTCCGTTTTCATTGTAACTGTCAGCGAAAGCAATGCCTGCTCCCAATGGAATCTGACCGCCAACAATACCGTGTCCGCCAAAGAAATTATGCTCTTTTGAAAAAATATGCATCGAACCGCCCTTGCCTTTTGAACAACCGGTAATCTTGCCATACAGTTCAGCCATTACATATTTCGGATGCATTCCGCGACCGATAGGATGTGCGTGATCACGATAAGCTGTTATCACACGATCGTCTTTTGTTATTGCTGATTCAGCTCCTGCTACTAACGCTTCCTGTCCGATATAAAGGTGACAGAAGCCGCGAATCTTCTGCTGAATGTACATTTCTCCGCATTTCTCTTCAAAGCGACGCATCACCAGCATTGATTCATACCAGGTTTCATAAACCTCTTTGCTGAACTTCGCTTTCTTCTTGTCCGAAGTGCTCTTCGTTTTAGTAGCCATTAGCACGTTATTTTTTGAGTTTCCAAAGATACAAGTATTACCCGTTTTTCAATTGGCGAATTACAGCCTCAACGCTTCAATTCATTCGCTTCAAAAGCCAAGGGCAATAACCCTCCGATTCCGTTCACAGCATAAATTTCTCCCTTGGTGCCGGCCATCAAAATGCGCATTGGTTTTCCCCAACGCGATTCGTATTCCGCAATCACCTGCCTGCACGCACCGCATGGAGTTATCGGTCGGTTCACTTCGAAATTGTCGGATTGACAAGCAATCACCAAATGTGTGGCAGAAACAGAAGGAAAAACTGTTCCTGCATAAAACAAAGCAGTGCGCTCTGCACATAATCCTGAAGGATATGCAACATTCTCCTGATTGCTGCCGGTCACAACTTCTCCGTTCTCAATTCGCAATGCAGCACCAACTCTGAATCCGGAATAAGGAGCGTAAGCATTTCCTGCTGTTGCACGGGCTGATTTCAGCAAATCACGCTCTTCCTGACTCAACTCTGCCTCCGAACCGTAAACCTCAACTTTTGAAGTAATTGTAAATTCTTCCATAGGTAGTATAGAACAAATATAGCCGTTTTGATAGCGGTCGTGCCGTTGAAACGTACCTAAAATTGAAAATCCTGATTCTTCGCTGATTTTCAGTACCACGCTGACTTCCAGCATCTTTTACAACATCTTACATCATTCAGATTGCAACAATGAATCGAATTATTCTGGTCTGTTCTAAACGGTTTGCTTAATCTTGAGTCTTACAGATAAATCAAACCCTATGAAAAAGCGACTAATCATTCTCTTCACCATCGTTTCTTCTTTCTCTCTCCGTGCCGCTGATGGCGATAGTATTTGGGGTGTCAATTTCATACATGACATTTATTTCAACTTCACACAAAATCCATATTGGGATACTTTGCTCGCCAACTACAGCGCTGATCGTTATACATCGTGCGAAATGATTTTCGACGGAACGGTTCTGCCTTCAACAGGTGTTCGATTCAAAGGAAATTCCTCTTACAACGCGCCGGGTCAGAAGAAATCATTTAAAGTCGATTTGAATGAATTTGTTGCCGGACAGGATTACGATGGAATCAAAAAATTCAATCTGAATAATCTCTTCAAAGACCCGACTTTCATCAGAGAAAAGCTCACGCTTGATTACATGCGTCGACACAACATTCATGCGCCGCGATGCACCTATGCACGAGTCTATCTGAACAATGTGTATTGGGGACTTTATACATTAGTGGAAGATGTGAACAGCAAATTCCTGTCGCAGCATTACAACAATAACAACGGCAATCTCTTCAAAGGAGATCCGACCGGCGATTTGAAATGGTTCGGCAATACGGTTTCGTCCTACACTGCCAAATATGAATTGGATCAAACCAACACCAACGATTGGACAGATCTCATTGAGCTAATCGACTCAATCAATAACGCAAACACGGCGACATACTACACTTCTGTAGAATCTGTGATGTTCGGGCAAGATGCAATTTCAAACATGGTGATTAATAACATGTTTGTGAATCTGGATTCATACTGCGGCAGCGGACATAATTACTACATCTATCACGATTCATTGCAAGGTTCTTTTCGTTGGATTCCGTGGGATGTGAATGAAACATTCGGCACTTTCACAATGGGCATGACGCCAACACAACTGAAAAATCTGACTTTCGATTATATCAATCAACCGAACAATCGTCCGTTCGCTGTAAAGTTCATGGCAGATCCGACTTACAGGCAGATTTACATCTCAACCTATTGTTATCTGATGCAGGATTTTACCAATACATATCTTGATCCGTACATTGACAGCCTGGCCAACGTTATCCGCACCGACGTTTATGCCGATCCGAATAAGTTTTACACCAATCAGGAATTTGAAAACAATCTTACAACCGACATTACCGTCGCAGGGCCTCCAAACGGACAAACCATTCTTGGTTTGAAGGATTTCATCACTTCACGCAGAAACAGCCTGATCACGCAGCTTTCTGCTTTCGGGTGTTGGCTCTCCAATGAAGACAACACTGCAACAACATTTACGGAATCGTTCAATGTATTCCCGAATCCGACCCGCAACATTATCAATTTTGCAATTCCTTCAACTTGGGAAAATTCAATTTGCACAGCAAAAGTCATTGATCTTAGCGGCAGAACGGTGCTGAGCAACACTTTCATCTCTGCAACAGAACCTCAAAGCCTGGAAATCGGATTTCTGTCTGCAGGTGCATACTATTTATCCCTTTCCAACGCCACAGGCCAATCAACCACCGCCGGATTTACTATCTCTGCCGATTAAATTTCGTCAATAGTAAAAAACAGATAACTTTACGTTAATCAAGATTTAACGTAGTCATATCCTTATTGCCATCTATGAAAAACATTATCGCTGCTTTGGCGCTCATCTCATCAGTAGCATTTCTCAATTCCTGCACCAATGATCCGGGCCCCGGCGGCAAGGCTTCCATTCAAGGTGTGATTAAAGCAATTCGCTACGTAAACAACTGCACTACCAATGCCGGTTCGTTTATGGCAGAAGATGAAGATGTATACATCATTTATGGTGACGATCCGTCATACGGCGACAGAATTAAAACCGGACCCGGCGGAGTGTTCTATTTCCAATACCTGCAACCCGGCAAATACACGATATATGCCTACTCTACCAAGTGTACAGTTGCACAGCGTGAAGCTGTTGTAATGGAAGTGGAAATCACTGACAAGAAGCAGGAACTCGTTACAGATACTCTATTCATTGACAAATGAGAATCATCGCATTATTAGCATTTGTTCTTGCATCGTTTCAATTGTCTGCGCAATCAAAAAAGCAGATAAAAGAATACAAGATCAAGTCGTGTACTGAAACCACTGTTTTATTTACAGATGGCAAAGAAAGTGCGACGTTCAAGTCGGCTTTTATGTCGTTTGATAAAGAAGGAAATACCACGGAAGAAATTCAATACAATCAGGATGGTTCCGTAAAACGCAGAGAAACGGCAAAGTATGCCGGCAAGAATAAAACGGAAGAGGTTGTGGATTCACGCGGCGATAAAGACGTTGATGGAGCCAAAACCAATTACCGCAAAACCACTTACAAGTACAACGCAAACGGCGACAAAACTGAAGAAACCGATTACGATGCAGCTGGCAATGTGGTAAAACGTACAACCTACGCATACACCAAATCCGGGGATAAACAATTCGAAGTGATCTACGACGGTAGCGGCAAGCTTGTTAAGAAATTCGTTTACGGCTACGACAATAAAGGTCTGCGAATTTCAAAAAGTACCTATGGCCCGGGAGAAGTCCTGATAAAAATGGTGAAGTTTACTTATGGGTACTGAGAAATTTCTGAGTCAGGTTAAAGAAGTGCTGAGCACCTTCGATCCGATTACGCTGGAAGAAATGGACAGCGTAAAACTGATGGATCGCAAGGATTTGAAATTTAATTTCAGCATCAAACACCTGCCTGAATTTCTGAATGCAATTCGCGATCAGTACCGATCACTTGAAGTAGGCGGTACAAGAATGAGTCGTTACGAAACGTTGTATTACGACACTCCGGAATTTGACCTTTATAAAATTCATCACAACGGTAAACCTGCGCGCTTCAAGATACGCGTGCGCAAGTACGTTGAATCCGATCTTAAATTTTTCGAAGTAAAGCACAAGAACAACAAAGGTCGTACACTGAAAACACGTGTCAAGAAGAAAAAAGACGGCAATGAAATTTCCGGCAGTTCTCTTGATTTACTTCAGGAAAAAACCGGAATGGGTCAGGATCATCTTGAGCCGAAGTTGTGGGTGAATTACACCAGAATTGCGCTTGTAAATCGTTACGATGAAGAACGTCTTACAATCGATCTTGATCTCGAAGTAATTTCTGATAATTCGAATTTCAAATTCGACGGACTGGTAATTGTAGAAGCGAAAATGTCGAAGCTTCACGTAACGCCGTTCGTTAAACTTCTGAAAGAAAAACACATTCGCGAGGGCGGAATGAGCAAATACTGCATGGCAGTAAGTAAACTCGTTCCTGATCTCAAACACAATAATTTCAAACCGAAATTGATCAAAGTAGATAAAATATTACATGAGACTGACGCTGCTTAAATGGATTCTGCCAATGTTCCTGATGCTGGCACCATCACAATTCGTAAATGCGCAAAGTGACGCGTCAAGTGATCCTTTGTCGTCCATCATGGGAACCGACTCCGATAATAACGAAGACGGAAAGAAGAAAAAGAAAAATAAGGACGACAAAGACGAAGCTGAAACTCCGTTCTTCACTTTCAATCTCGATCGTTTCAATGCAACTTTCTTTACAAGATTGCTCATTGATCTTTTATCGATCGTGATTCTCATTAAGTTTATTTACTACCCGGTTTACAAGAGACGTGATCACATCTTCACGTTCTACATGTTCAACCTCACAATCTTCATCATCACGTATTTGCTCAATACAAAAACCGGATTCTCTACCGGTGCAGCTTTCGGTTTGTTTGCAGTGTTCTCGCTTCTGCGCTATCGAACGGAAGACATTTCTGCACGTGATATGACGTATCTCTTTGCTGTAATTGCGCTGGGACTCATGACGTCAGTAAACAAAGGAAACGTACTTGAAATTATTCTCATCAACGCGGTAATTCTTTCTGCCGCATTCCTGCTCGACGGAAACGTTCTGATGAAAACCGAATTCGTAAAGTCTGTTCAGTATGAAAACATAGAACTCATCAAGCCTGAAAGACACGCCGAATTGATTACGGATCTTGAAAGCCGCACCGGATTGAAAATTCATAAAATCAGCGTTGGTAAAATTGATTTTCTGCGCGACACTGCCATGATCAAAATCTATTACTACGAACCGAAAAATCAGGAAGTATGAAAAAATTAATTGCGGCAGCATTACTGATTTTTTTCGGAGCGAATTTCCTGAACGCACAAACTCAGGATTTCGGTATGTGGAACACCATTTCCGTAAATAAAGAGTTCAATAAAAAAGTAAGTGCAGGAATTGATCAGGAGATCCGTTGGCGCGACAACCTCACAACATTGAATCTTATTTATACCAATGTCGGTGTAACGTATAAGTTTACGAATTGGTTCAAACTGTCTATAGTGTATCGATTCATTGATAAGAACAAAGAGGATTTCACTTGGGGCGTTCGTCACAGAATATACTCCGACGCATCTTTTAAAGTAAAACCGGGAAAATTCAATCTTTCTTATCGCGCGCGCTATCAAATTGAATGGCGAGCAGCGGGATATGAATTGATACACGGCAATGTTCCCGAAAGTTATCTGCGCAATCAGTTCAAGATCGGTTACAAGTTATCAGATCAAATTGAGCCTTACGTAGGTACAGAATTGCGCTTTCAAATCAGAAATCCTCGTGTTCCGTATCGGAATGGGTTCGGCCGTTCAAGAATATTTGCAGGTGTCAATTACGAATTCAATAACAAATCCGTGTTGGGCGCTTATTTCCTCAATCAACTCGAGTGGAATGTTGTGAATCCGGAAACGCTTTACATCCTCGGTATAGAATACACCTTCAACATCTGATCGATGTTCGTGAAGCACGCGTATTTTTTTCTGATTTACTTTTTAGATATCAAAGCTACAGCCCAGGCATTCGCGCCGTCTGTGCGACCTACGTAACCGAGTTTCTCGTTGGTTGTCGCTTTAATTGAAACGCAATCTTTCTCCACTCGCAGAATCGGCGCAAGTACTTCTGTCATTGCAGGAATATGCGGATTGATCTTCGGGGTTTCCAATGCAAGCGTGGCATCAATATTCACCACTTCCCAGCCTTTAGCATCGAGCAATTCCACAACTTTCGCCAGAAGTAATTTACTGTCTGCGTTCTTGTAATTACTGTCAGTATTCGGAAAGTGAAATCCTATATCACGCAATGATGCCGCACCGAGCAAAGCATCGCAAATGGCGTGCAGTAAAACATCCGCATCCGAATGTCCGTCACAACCTTTCTCAGATGGAATCTCAACTCCTCCAAGTACGAGTTTACGTCCCTCTTTCAATTGATGGACATCGTATCCCATTCCGATTCTGATTGCAGGCTTCATACAGCAAACTTACTCAATGTAAACGGCAGCACAATAAAAAATGCCATCCTTCAATGAAAGATGGCATCCCTTACTATTTCAAAAATATTACTTCGCGTCGCTGTTCTGCGATTTGAACGCATCAAAATCAAATGTCAAAGAGAAACGAAGTGTATTCTGCAACGGACTGCGCTGTGCGTTTGTTGGAATCAGATATGCGAAGTCAAGTCCGAATACGTTGTACTTGATTCCTGCGCCAAGCGTGAAGAACTGACGATTCCCTTTCGTAGGTGCTTCGTAGAAATAACCCATACGAACAGCGAAAGTTTCGTTGTACCAATATTCCAATCCGGTGCAGATGTTGATCTCTTTCAACTCTTCACGGAATCCGCCGGGAGCATCGTTAAATGAACCGAACATTCCTTCAGGCACTGAACGATTCGGATCTTTACCTGCGAGAATTACATACTGACCATTTACGATTTTAGGACTTCCTGTAAGCGGATCGATTTCATAAACCGGAGGCGTCGGAACCAAAAGCTTATTGAACTCCAATTGAAATCCGATACGATTGTAATCATCGGCTTTCACTGAAATTCCTGATCCTAAACGAAGATTGATCGGAATAAAATCTTTGTTGATTGAAGTCGAATATGAAATCTTGTTCCCGATGTTGGTGATCGCCATACCCGCCATAAACGTTGTGGGCTTTCCGCTGATCTTCATTTCATCATCGTGGTAATATGCGCTCAGGTCAACTGCCACAGCAGTGCCCGGACGCGTATCCTGACCTTGAACGGTAATTCCGTTTGTAAGATTGGAACGAACCAATCGCGCTGTCATTCCTGCCGAAAACTTATCGCTCAACTTGCGGGAGTATCCGAAATCAAACGCAAATTCATTCGGTTTGAACTGACCGATTGTGTTTCCTACAACATCTGTGAACGTGATATTTCCCAATGAAAAATAACGTAACGATGCGCCGAATGCTGAATTCTTGTTCGGTTTGGTGTAAAATGAAATGTAGGCCAGATTAATATCCGGAACGAGCGCACGCAACCATGGAGAATAAGAAATTCCCATCCCCATTTTCTTGTCTGCAAAAGCAAGTTTGGATGCGTTCCAATGCAATGAATTTACATCGGGCGTTGTCGCAACACCGGTCTCTCCCATTCCGCCTGCGCGAGAATCAGGAGTGATCAACAAAAACGGAACCGCAGTTGTAATTGTATTCAATTGACCAAGCAATTCATCCGTGGTCAGATTGGTCGTTTGCGCATATGCAGGCATAGCGGCAACCGCTGCCAAAGCTCCGGCTACAATCGCTTTTTTAATTGCCTTATTCTTCATTCGATTCATTGTTAGCTAACAAATTTAAAAATTCCCTGATTCCTCCGACTAAAGAATTACCAGTTTTTCATAATGCTCTGCACTCGTTCCGTCGGAAGATCGCACATACATTCTGTAAATGTAAACACCACGGCCTATTTTATCACCGTAATCGTCTCTTCCATCCCATTCAATAGGCTGTGAGCGGAATCCTTCTGCGTAAATCTGCTGATTTATCGTTCGCACCAATTTACCTGAAACCGTGAAAACCTGAACCATCACATCAAAATCGGTACAGCATTGATTATACTCAAAGTAAAACGACGTGCTGGTTGTAAACGGATTCGGATAATTCAATACATGACTCAACGTAATTCCTTCCGTATTGCGAACTTCAAATGTTGTAGTTACTGTTGATGAATTGTTGTACACATCCCAAACTTTCAGCGACAAAGTATGAACACCTTCAGCAAGATCTGTATACGGGTAAATGATCGTTCCGCGCTGATAGCTGTTCACACTCGCTTGATAGTAATCATTCAACACAACAGCTTTATCCGTTTCTCCGTCAAGTACTGCAACAATATCATGCCCGATACCGCTTCCAACTGTGTTCACACCGTTACTGTCTGAAACAATTGCAAACAGCTTAGGCTCTGCGTTTGTAATTCCTCCCGGCACAAATGAACTGTCATTCATGAACAATTGTACCGATGGGCCGGTCACATCCGTAGCGGCATTCGGATTGGCTCCTCCGACAATAATGTTTTCATAATATCCGCTCGCATCCGTTACCCCGTTCTCAGCATAATAACTGATTCTTCCAATACCGTATTGATAAGAAATGTCACGCGGAACCACGAATGAAAATTCAAAGTTGCCGTTCACACATGTTACTTTACCATGATACAAAATGTTTCTCTGCAATTTGTATACAAACGGTGCCGTCGGAGGGTCATTCTGCAACGTAGTAATCGTTGACGGCTTATCATAAACTGTCGGATACAAAATTCCGTTGAATCCGTTCATTTGATTTCCTGCGGTATCTGCAACATATCCTTTCACAGTAACCAAACTCAATGCGCGTAAAGTATCAGGTGAGCTCGAATTCACTGGCTGATTATTGACCTCTGTAGTAACAACTTTGTTTACCGGATAATTCAGCATCATTGCAGGATCCCCAAGCAACGTGAAGTTTCGGTTATTAACACTGTTGCCGCTAATGTCTTTCATAATACGATATACATCTCCGATTCGCGGCATTTTCCCATTGATAGGTTCAAAAACCGTTCTGTAAAAATTACGGTTCAGAATAAAATTCGGAGTTGAATAAACCAAACGAACAGTGGTAAATAAACTCACTCCGCCGCCTGATGGATTCAGTAAGACATACTCTCCAGCCGATGTTCTGCTAGGATCATCATAACGCGAAAACTCGCACGTCGCTGTCACAAACAACGGCATATTGCACTTGTTCGTCCACGAATTGATCTGCTGTACTTCAACAACACGTTCATGGGCAAGACCTACTTCTCCTCCGTGACCGGTATAGTTAAGAATCAAGCAACCACGATCCAACTTTCTGGTAATAGCTTCATTCACCGTAGGATAGCGCTCTCCGCCCGGAGTCTGCTCCTGCTGATAAGCATCAAGATAAATCTTGTCAATATTGTAAATGTCGTATGTGGTGTCAACAATTGTAGCCATTTGATCAGCCTGACTCATGTGAATGTTGGAATCTTCATCATCACCAACAAACACAATTGTGTTTCTCCACTCTCCGCCTGATCCGCATTGATTGTTCGTGCATGTAGCAGGATTCAATACCGGCTCCTGTCGCGTCATATAAAAGCGAATCTTATCTACGATTCCTTGCGCTTCAGCAACTGACTGAACCGGAAAACGACCGATACCGATATCGCAATCACCAATGTCAGCTCCTGTATCCCACTCTCCTGAATCATTCAACAATCCGAAGAATTCATCTGATGTATATGATTCTGTCAATCCCAAAGCGTTGAGATTCTGAAACGTCGGAATGAAATTCGTGTTATTAGACAATCTGCGCTTCATGTCATATGAACCGTCGCCCATAAACAACACATAACGCGGCAATTCAGCAGCAGTTGTTGCACGATCATAAACCATTTTGATGTAATCGCGAATGGCCGTAACATCCTGTGCTCCGGAAGAAAATTCATTGTAAATCTGCTGAGGCGTTACAATAATACTTGTCAGTGAATCATTGTCCGCGTGCAGCTGCGCGATTTCCTGCGCCTGAGCCAGGAACAGCGGATGCGAAATGATTATGTAATCTACCGGTTGCGTAGCATGTAAATTCTGATTCGGAACCAACCCGCGTCTTACAGGAGTTAGAAAACCATTCGCTTCAAACGCAATAAATTCTCTGGCAGAATCTGAAGGCAGAATCCACTCCATCATACCCGGACTTGAAGTTACAACTTGCATTTTTGGGGTATGAAAATCAGTTACATCCCAAATTGTAGAGTTCACTGAGCCGTTTGTAAGCTGATACTCTGCTACATTGCCCGCACCCGCACTGGATTGATCACGGAACAGCATCTGATTTCCGGTCATTATCAACTGACGGCGCGCATTCACCTCAACCCAATTCATCCAGCCTGTAGCAGAAGCAACAGTGCGCGTTACGTTAACAGTTACAACTGAATTGTTCGGAGTAAATGATAATGCCGCATTGCCGGGAGCCGCAAACGGAGCGTAGTACGTATTCATTTGCGTTCCGCCGAAAGAAATTGTTCCGCTCGCACTCTGACAATTGATGTTGTACGTGTGAGATTGTCCATATCTGGAAATCATATCAACATCACACCACGCAGTGGATGATGTTACAATATTCGGGAAGCTGAATGCAAAACTGTACGAGCCGAGAATATCGAATTTCTCTCCGTACCATGTGCGCCCTGACTTAATCAGATTTTCTGCATCATATTCATGAAATGCATAATCGTCGAATGAAGTAACAGTATGCGTTGGGGTAGCAGATGATGATGTTTGCAATTGAACACGTGAACCCGGACCAAGATCTGCATTCAGAAAATAATACGTTGAATCGCTATATTCATTTACGTGATGATGATAACAGGCATCAACGGAATCGTATTCCCACGTATTTGCAGAAGTTCCGAAGAATAAAACATAATCAGATTGATCAAAAACACCATCACTTTCACCTTGAACGAAAATATCGTGCTCACGCAGATCATCAGCGTGCGCTACATAATTACTGAACGACAATTGTCCGCGCCCGTTTCCGTAAATACGAATATTCCGCGGATCCAATGCACTCATGTCAATTCCCAACGAACTGAGAAAGTTGTAATCGATTTTGTAAACGCCGGTGTTTCCTACACCGATTCTGTACCATGTTCCTGTAGCAAGCACGGAAGTGGTTGCGCTCGCACGTTGCATAACAGGTGCGCGTCGTGCAGGTTGTGTTGTTACACGCAAATCGTAACTCACAAGTTTCTCGAGTTGTCCGCTTGCTGCGTTGCGTCGTATCGGAATAATCTTGATGTTGGCGAAATATTCTTCTCGCGAATTCGTAACGTATGAAGTAATCTCAGGCTCAGGTTTGATCTGCGTTGCCTGAGTGCCAATCGCTGCAACCGAATTCGGATCCATGATTTCATAAACCGCGTTTTCCAGTCGCACGGATACAGGCTGATTCCCGTTCAAACGCTTTCTTTCGAAAGCGTACGGCAAAAAATTTCGCGACGGTTCGTATTGAGCACCTTCAAACCACACAAAACTTTTCCCTTCGGTTTCTGAAAAGGAATTATAAATCGGGGTGGTCCAACGCAATTCACGATGCTCTGCACCTAACCTGAAAAAGGACTGTGCGCTGAGTTCAGTGCTGAAAATTACAGCACAAAATGCTGATAATGTGAGAATTACCTTTCTACACATGTGGCTTTTGTTCTTACTGTTATGACTGTGGCGTGCGGGCCTGAGTCTGCGAATCTACCAGTTTAACAAACAGGTTTGCCGTCTGTTTCTTTGAAATCTCAAGGAAATTTCGCTTCTTTGTTTGCGCTTTTCCAAGGACTGATCGATTCAACCGGAAGAAAAACGCAGGCAAACATGGATTATTGCCCGGCGATGAAGTTTTTTAATTAAAATTTCATCCGTACGGGTTAATTCCGTATCATTGTATCTTAACCTAACATCATGTTTATGATGAAACGTCTGGTTATTGCCCTTGGTCTCGTCCTCAGTGTCGGCTTGGGTGATCTATTTGCACAGGATCCTGAGTTCACTCAGTTCTATGCAAACCCACTGTACCTTAACCCGGCATTTGCGGGTACAGCTCGTTGTCCGCGAATTTGTTTGAACTATCGTAATCAGTGGCCCGGAATTACCGGAACATTCGTTACGTATAGCGCATCTTACGATCAGCATATTGACGGAATCTCCGGCGGTGTTGGTTTTCTTTTTACGAATGACCGCGCAGGACAAGCAACGATAAATACTACCAACATCAGCGGTATTTATTCTTACCAGCTCAATATCACGCGTGAATTCTCCATGAAAGTGGGCCTTCAGGCAACTTACGCACAGAAATCCGTTGATTGGAGCAAACTGAATTTCGGTGATATGATCGACCCGCGCCGCGGATTCGTTTACAACACCACTGAAGTTCCGAACGAGACCAGCATAACAAACGTGGATTTCTCTGCAGGACTTCTCGGTTACAGCCGTCGCTATTTCTTCGGATTCGCAGTTCACCACATTACTGAACCTGATGAAGGTTTCCTCGGTCAGTCGAAATTGCCGATGAAATATACAGGTCACGCAGGTGCGGTTATTCCAATTGGCGGACGCTACGGCGATTCGGGCATTTCTCCCAACGTCCTTTACCAGAAGCAAGGAGATTTCCAGCAGTTGAACCTTGGTATCTACTTTAACAAAGGGCCACTGGTTGGCGGTGCTTGGTACAGAAATCAGGATTCTTTCATCTTATTGCTTGGTTTCCAGCAAGATCTGTTCAAATTCGGATATAGTTACGACGTAACGGTTTCTAAACTGACCAACGCAACTGCCGGATCGCACGAGCTGTCATTCCAAATGCAATTTGAATGCAAACCGAAGAAAAAGAAGTTCAGAACAGTAAGCTGCCCTTCTTTTTAAAAAAATATTTTCAGTGAAACATGTAACGACGCAGGGAAACGCCGTTATATAGTATAATTAAACAGGGAAAACTACTACAACCAACATCTCTCACCATGAAGAAAGCAGTGATGCCGATGATGCTGTTAGCGGGAGCCGCACTACTGGGAAGTTGCCAGAAAGAGCGTTCTAATGTTACCGGCTGGAACTACAATGACCCGAACAACGGAGGCTTTGAAGTTATACCTTACGAAGAGCAGGAAACCGGACCCGGTCTCGTGTTTGTAGAAGGTGGAACATTCACAATGGGTCGTGTAGAACAGGACGTCAATTACGATTGGAACAACGTTCCGAAGCGTGTGACGGTTTCTTCGTTTTACATGGACGAAACGGAAGTCCGCAACCTAGACTACCTTGAGTACCTTTATTGGACTCAGCGTGTTTACAGTGCCGATTATCCCGAAATTTTTACTCAGGCATTGCCTGATACGCTGGTATGGCGCGAAAAGCTGGCGTATAATGAACCTTACGTATTGTATTATTTGCGCCACCCTGCTTACCGCGATTATCCGGTAGTTGGTGTGAACTGGCTGCAAGCTTCGAATTTCGCAAGCTGGCGTACAGACCGTGTAAATGAATTCATCCTGATCCGCGAAGGCGTTCTTGACTGGGCTCCGGAAGCGTTGAACGATCAGGCTTTCAACACGGATCACTATCTCGCAGGAGACAAAGCGAACAACCCGTTCGTTGGAAACGTAATCCAGAACATTCCTTCACTCAACCCTACCGGTCCTGAAGAGCGCCGTGTACGTATGGAAGATGGTATTCTTCTTCCGAAGTACCGCCTCCCGACCGAAGCTGAGTGGGAATACGCTGCATTCGGGCTGGTTGGTAACACTATTGGTGAGCGTATTACTGATCGTCGCCTCTACCCTTGGAACGGTCACGCAGTGCGTAACCCTGATGAGGCTTATATCGGACAAATGCTTGCCAACTACAAGCGCTCAAACGGCGATAACATGGGAACTGCAGGTTACCTGAATGACGCTGGTGATATCACTACGCCTGTATATTCTTACTGGCCTAACGATTACGGTTTGTACAATATGGCGGGTAACGTATCAGAATGGGTGATGGATGTTTACCGTCCGCTTTCATTGACTGATAACGACGACTTCCGCGCATTCCGTGGTAACGTGTTCCAGACTCAAATGCTCGATCCTACAGATCCAACGTTGATGTACGTAGAAGATTCAGTACGTTACGACAAAGATTCTAACATCGTATCAATCCCTGGTGCGATCCGTTACCGTAACGTTGATATCGCTTATAAAGAAGACAAACTCGACAAGCGTCGTAACTATAAGTATGCTGATAACATCAACTACCGCGATGGTGATGGATTGTCTTCAGTTTATTACGGAGATCCTTCTGGAGTTAATGCGAACAAACTGATGTATGAATACGGAATGACGTCTCTTGTAAATGACAAGGCTCGCGTTTACAAAGGCGGTTCGTGGAGAGATCGTGCATACTGGATGGTGCCGGGAACACGTCGATTCCTCGATCAACAACAAGCTACAGCATTCTTAGGTTTCCGCTGCTGCATGACCCGCGTGGGTTCACCTGTCGGACTCGGAGGAAAGTAGTTGTAACCTCAACTCATTCGAACGCCCCATGTTATTCGTAACTTGGGGCGTTCTTCATTTATGACCGACACTACAAATCTTTACGACGTTTTTCTGCGCCATCCCGTTGTTTGTACAGACACACGCAACATAACTGCAGGCTGTATTTTTTTTGCGTTAAAAGGCCGAAATTTCAACGGAAATAAATTTGCTGCGGAAGCTATTTCTAAAGGTGCAGCATATGCAGTAGTTGATGAAAGCGATGCTGTAATTTCAGATCGTTCTCTGCTTGTTGCGGATGTATTGAAAGCATTGCAGGAACTGTCAGCGCATCACAGAAAAGTTCTTGGTGAAAGCAGATTGAAAGTTGTGGCGCTTACCGGAAGCAATGGAAAAACGACGACCAAAGAATTATTGGCGCGTGTTCTTGCAGAAAAATACAAGACGCTTGCAACGGAAGGAAATCTCAACAATCATATCGGTGTGCCACTAACGCTGCTGAAGCTGAAAGCTTATCATGAAATTGCGGTAATTGAAATGGGCGCCAATCATCAGAAGGAAATTGAGATGTTGTGTGAAATCGCGCAGCCGGATTTCGGTTTGATTACCAATATTGGTTTAGCGCATCTTGAAGGATTCGGTGGACCGGAAGGCGTTTTCAAAGGGAAAACAGAAATGTTTCAACACCTGATTGCGAAAAACGGTTTTGCATTTTTACTTGAAGATGAACCGCGTGTGAGCGCTTTCAAAAATCAGATTCCGCACTTAACATACGGACTGGCACCGACTGCTGATATTTCCGGCGAATTAATTCCCGGTCATGAGTTTGTACGGTACAAATGGAACAACCTCGACGGAAAGATATACGAAGTTCATTCGCAAATGATCGGTAGTTACAACTTACCGAATATGCTTGCAGCTACTGCGTGCGGTGTAAAACTCGGAGTTGAAGCAGAGAAAATCAATCACGCCATTGCAAATTATATTCCGGCCAACAATCGTTCTCAGATTGAAAAACGCGGAAGCAATACGCTGATACTCGATTGCTACAACGCAAATCCTTCAAGCATGATTGCTGCGATTGAGAATATGGCTGTGACACCTGCGAAAAACAAAATGCTCATTCTCGGAGACATGTTTGAGTTGGGCGATTCGTCCGCAGCGGAACATCAGAGAATCGTAGACTTTCTCGCTGATAAAACTCCTGCTGCGAAAGTAGTTCTGGTCGGAAAAAACTTCTCTGCAACCCATGATAAGCTTGGCTTCATTCGATTGAATGATTCGCAAGAAGTGAAGAATTGGCTGATGCAAAACCCGCAGACTGATTCGTTGATTCTGATCAAAGGTTCTCGCGGAATGAAAATGGAAGTTGTTGCTGAAGTATTTTGAAAGATCGCATTTCGTTGACAAAACGAATTTCCGCACTTGCAAAGTTGCTTCACACAAGTGTTGGAAACCTGTAAGGCATTTCATAAATTGCCTCATAATATTCCACTCACCTAAGATCAATTTCATGAAGAACAAATTTTTCCAGATCACGTGCGGCATTTCCATTATGATTTGCTCCGTGGCATTTCTGATTCGCAGCATTCAACCGGCACAAGCAGCACCTGCGCCGCAGGAATTTATTCAGAACGGCACGAACTCTATTGGCAAATACCAAATGAGCATGCAGGTTGCAAACGATCCCGATGCGGTTTATTTCTATGCAGTGATCTGGAACACAGAAACAGGAGAAAGTACGATCTATAACAGAGATACTAAATCTCGCGGCCCTTGGGTTGCCTGGGGCGAAGCAAATCAATTACCCACTCCAAAAAAGTAAAATAAAAAAGGCTGTCTTCGACAGCCTTTTTTATTTATCCGAGCACACCTCTCGAAATCACAATCTTCTGAACTTCCGAAGTCCCCTCGTAGATCTGTGTGATTTTCGCGTCGCGCATCAAACGTTCAACGTGATATTCTTTCACGTATCCGTATCCGCCATGAACCTGAACTGCTTCAGTTGTAACCCACATCGCAACACGTGAAGCATACAACTTCGCCATCGCAGATGCAGTGCCGTAATCCTGATCGTTGTCCTTCATCCAAGCTGCACGCAGACACAGCAAACGAGCTGCTTCAATTTCAGTTGCCATATCAGCAAGTTTGAAAGCGATAGCCTGATGCTGGTTGATTGTCTTTCCGAAAGCCTTACGTTCTTTAGAATAAGCAAGTGCAAGTTCGTATGCTCCTGAAGCAATTCCCAAGGCCTGAGCAGCAATGCCGATACGCCCGCCTGTCAGTGTCTTCATTGCGAACTTGAATCCGAATCCATCTTCACCGATGCGATTTTCTTTCGGAACTTTAACATCTGTAAACATCAATGAGTGCGTATCAGATGCGCGGATTCCCATTTTATTTTCTTTCGGACCAACAACAAATCCAGGCATTCCTTTCTCAACGATGAACGCATTGATTCCCTTGCTTCCTTTTTCAGGATAAGTCTGTGCAATCACAAGATAAACAGAAGCGCTGCCACCGTTTGTGATCCAGTTTTTTGTTCCGTTCAAGAGGTAATGATCGCCTTTGTCGATTGCGGTTGTACGCTGTGAAGTTGCATCAGATCCTGCTTCCGGTTCAGAAAGACAGAATGCGCCGATGATTTCACCTTTCGCCAGAGGAACAAGATATTTCTGCTTTTGTTCTTCCGTTCCGAAAGTTTCGAGTCCCCAGCACACGAGTGAATTGTTTACTGACATGACAACAGAGCAGGAAGCATCCACTTTTGAAATTTCTTCCATTGCGAGAACGTAAGAAATCGCATCCATTCCGCCGCCGCCGTATTTCGGATCAACCATCATTCCCATGAAACCGAGTTCACCCATTTTCTTGATGAATTCAGTCGGGAACTTCTGATGTTCGTCGCGTTCGATAACGCCGGGTTTCAATTCGTTCTGCGCGAAATCACGCGCTGCTTGCTGAATCATCAGATGCTCTTCACTCAGTTCGAAAAACATGGTATGTAGTTTTAAAAGTTAGACTTGATAAGGTGGGCAAATATAGAGTTTACAGGCTGAATTTCTTCTGCCCAATGACATGTTTTTAGCGTATCGTGCGGGGCAAAGCGAAGATTTCCTGAAGTAAAATCACGATCTTGGCAACAATGAATCAGGCTGTTATTCTGGGAATCATGTCGGGCACTTCGCTTGATGGTGTTGATTTGGCTATTTGCCAATTAGGGCGCAATCCTGATCAGTATGAAATCATTCGGGCGGAAACAATAACGTATAGCGCTGAATGGATTGCTAAACTTAAACAAGCGGAGCATTGTTCCGGACTTGAATTGATGCAATTGCACAGAGAATATGGAAAATTTCTCGGTCATCTTGCGAAGCAATTCATCGGAGAAACAAAGGTTGATGCAATTGCAAGTCACGGTCATACGATCTTTCACGATCCTGCGAAAGGTTTGACTTTTCAAATCGGATGCGGGGCAGAACTGGCGGCGACAAGCGGAATAACAACAGTTGCTGATTTTCGAACCACAGATGTTGCGAATGGTGGACAAGGTGCGCCGTTAGTTCCGGCCGGTGATGGAACCTTATTCAGCGAATACAATTACTGTCTCAATCTCGGAGGGTTCATCAATATTTCTTTTGATGAGTTTGCAAAACGCAAAGCGTTTGATATTGCACCAATGAATTATGTGCTCAACAGACTCGCTCAACGGGAAGGAAAATCTTTTGACGAAAGCGGAACAATGGCTGCAGCAGGCACATGCATTCAATCACTTTTTGATAAACTGAATTCGCTGAGCTACTACTCTGCTCGCGCACCGAAATCGTTGGGAAGAGAATGGGTGGAAAAAGAAATATTTCCGTTGTTGAGTGATGAATTCAACACGCACGATCTTCTGCATACGTTTACGTTACACGCGGCGGAGCAAACAGCAAAATATCTCAATCAAAAAGGGAGAGTGCTGATTACCGGTGGCGGTGCTTACAACTCATTTTTCATTGCCGAATTGAAAAAGAGAACATCTGTCGAAATTGTAATTCCGGAATCGCAGTTCATCAATTTCAAAGAAGCATTGATTTTTGCCTGGCTCGGATTTCTTCGCTTACGAAATGAAAACAATTCACTTTCATCAGTAACCGGAGCGAAGCGCGATTCCTGCGGAGGTGCAATTTATTGCGCATAAAAAATCCCGCCGAAGCGGGATGATTCTTATCATTTTTTCTGATCAGAAACTATCGTCGTAATATTCATCGTCTTCATCGAGATCAAGATCGTTGAAATCAATGTCATTGTCGATTTTCACATTCTTGTCATCTTCTGAATCATCTGCAGAATCTTCAGCGTCCGGTTTTTCGTAATCATCGTCTTCTTCCGGAAGATCTTCATCGTTCTCTTCTTCATCAGGAAGATCAAGGTCATCATCGGTATCTTCTTCCTGTTTCTTCTTGGAAGCAGAAGTCTTTCCCGCCGGTTTTGCTTTCGCTGCAGCTGTTGCTGTCTTAACTGTTTTAGTTACCTTTTTCATCTCTCTTTGAAGATTCTGACCCGATAAAGTTAGAATGATATTTTTTTCCGAGCATGCAATTGTGCGAAAAATATTTTTTTCAACTTTCTCTTTTCCTGTTCAGGATTTTCATTATATCGATGCCCAATAAACTTTATTACTTTTGCGCTGATGAAAGACTTACTGCACCAATACGAAAACAAACGTCCGGAAATTATTTTCGAATGGAAAGATGCCGAAACAGAAGCTGAAGGCTGGGTTGTTATCAATTCACTCAGAGGCGGCGCTGCCGGAGGCGGAACAAGAATGAGAAAAGGATTAGACCGTCGGGAAGTGGAATCACTTGCAAAAACTATGGAAGTGAAATTCACTGTTGCGGGTCCACCAATTGGCGGAGCGAAATCAGGAATTAATTTCGATCCGGCTGATCCGCGTCGCAAAGGAGTTTTGGAACGTTGGTTCAAAGCAGTAATGCCTTTGCTGAAAAATTACTACGGCACCGGCGGAGATCTTAACGTAGATGAAATTCACGATGTGATTCCGGTTACACAACAATACGGTTTGCTGCATCCGCAGGAAGGTGTTGTGCGCGGACATTTCGGTGCAGACAATTCCGGAGCAGGAAAACGTATCAAGCATCTTCAGGAAGGTGTTACAAAAGTTCTTACTGATAATTCTTATACACCCGGAACAGGATTCACTGTTGCGGATATGATCACCGGTTACGGCGTTGCTGAATCTGTTCGCCACTACTATGAATTGTGGGGCGGAAGTGTAAAAGGAAAGCGTACAATCATTCAAGGATGGGGAAATGTTGCTTCTGCAGCCGGATATTATCTCACACAGATGGGCGCTGTGATCACTGGGATTATTGATCGCGACGGAGGAATTGTAAATGCGCAGGGAATTGATTTCGATGGCGCACGTAAATTGTTTCTTTCGAAAGACGGTAATAAGCTCAATTCACCGGAAGTGATTCCTTTCGAAGAAGTTTCTTCCAAAGTATGGAATGTAGGTGCAGAGATTTTCATTCCTGCAGCTGCATCTCGTCTTGTGACGAAAGAACAAATTGATGCAATGGCAGCGAGCGGACTTGAAGTAATTGCTTGCGGCGCGAATGTTCCGTTTGCTGATAAAGAAATTTTCTTCGGACCAATCGGCGAGTATGCTGACAATAAAGTGAGCATCGTTCCTGATTTCATTTCCAACTGCGGAATGGCGCGCGTGTTCGCTTATCTCATGGGCGATCATGTACAAGTGAAAGACAATGCGATCTTCGAAGATGTATCAAAAACAATTCGTGCGGCCCTGGAGAAAACACATGCGCAGCATCCGGAGAAAACCGGTATTGCCCAGACGGCATTTGCAATTGCATTGAAGCAACTGGTATAACAAAACACTAAATTCAATTAAAGTCCTACGACGCATTCTTACGATTGCGTCGTTTTTGTTTTTACGGAACCGTGCTTGATTCATTTTCCTTCCAGTTGCGAGGACGTGTATGCCACTTATTAATCGACTGTAGCAGGAATGCAACATCTGCTCTAACCTTGCGTAGACATAAACAGAAAACAGATTGAAAAAATATTTTCCTCTGTTTATGGAAAGCAAACGCATCACGCATCATTAAGACAAACTGCAACGATTTGATCAGACTACTACACCTGACCTGGTAAATGAAATAACATCAGAATCCCTTATCCCCGCACTGATGTAAATATCCCGGCCTGTGAACAGGACAACTGAAATCTCCCCGGTTGCAGTTGTGAACTGAATGTTTAACCTGACAAAAAACAGATCGTTATGGATAACAAGTTTGTCCTCTCACACAGCTTCAATGAAGTTGTTTTTGAAAACCGCAACAAACGTTACGGAGCGTATGAAATAAGACGCAAATATGGTCGCTACGCAATCATCGCGGCCACAGCAGCAATCGCATTCTTCACCGGCGGATCACTCACATGGGCCGGAATGGTGAATGAAGATGATTCGCATAAACTTCGTGTAATTTCAATCGATGTCAACGACATTCCGCCGATCGGAACACCTGCCGATGAAGAAAAGAAGCAGGAAGAAAAGTTCGAGCAGCCGAAAGATGATCATTTTGAATCGACTGCCGATAAAGGCCCGAAGTCTGCTGAAATCACCAGTGATATCGATATCACGAAAGATGATGTAACACCACCACCAAGTCACTTGGATGCAGGAAAAGATCCGAACGGAACTCCGGGCGGAACAGGAACTGGCCCAAAGAAAGACGGAGATTGCATCGGATGTCAACCGCCGCTTGATTCAACACCAACTAAACCGGTGATCATCGAGTGGAGCAACAATCCGCCTACATGTGATGCGTTGGATTCATACCTCAGCACCAATATCCGTTATCCGGATATGTGTCGAGAAACAGGAATTGAAGGCACTGTGTTTGTGCAGTTCATTGTTGACACCAAAGGGAATTACCGAGATGTTGAAGTTGTAAAAGGAGCACATCCGTCATTGAATGCAGAAGCGCTCCGCGTGATGAAAACCATGCCGAAATGGACTCCTGCGAAGGATGATAACGACAATCTTGTGGAATACAGAATGCGCAAACCGATACGGTTTATGCTTGCGAAGTAAACATTAAGATGTTGCCATGTCTCGCCGGCAGGCAGGCGCAACCGGTGCATTACGCTAGCACACTGCACTGAATTACCCCCGGGAATCAACACTTGCGTGTTGAAAATAGGCTCAGGGCCTTTCCCCGGGGGCTTTTTCTTTAAGATACTTTCGAAGGATAATCCACGTTATATACTCAAGAAAAAGAGGTCACGATGCTTAACAACATTCTTTTACAGATAACAGCTTCTGCAGATTCAGCTACGAACGCAGTGAATAATGCAGTAACAACTGCAGCTCCTGTCGCACCTGCCGCTCAGGTAACGTTGACACCAATGGAACTGATGATGAAAGGTGGATGGGTGATGATTCCGCTGTTCATTCTCTTGTTGGTTGCTATTTACTTTGGTATCGAACGTTTGATTGTAATTTCCAAAGCAAGCAGACTCGACAGCAACTTCATGAAAAATGTTCGTGATTATCTGTTGAGTGGCAAGATTGATTCTGCCCGCGAACTGTGCCGAAGCACGAACACGCCGGTTTCACGAACAATTGAAAAAGGAATTTCCCGTTTAGGTAAACCGACACGAGAAATTACCGAAGCAATGGAAACACATGGTCGTGCAGAAATGGCAAACGTAGAGAAGCGACTTCACCTTTTGAGTATGACA
>Ga0172376_10001557_pt1 | contig 29194 bp, 19 predicted proteins | sample Lak35m_FD_121114 | JGI IMG/M metagenome (GOLD analysis project Ga0172376, IMG submission 121114) | Freshwater microbial communities from Kabuno Bay, South-Kivu, Congo - kab_092012_35m | ecosystem: Environmental > Aquatic > Freshwater > Lake | place: Democratic Republic of the Congo: South-Kivu...
AGGAGATTCTTATCAATATTATCGATTGGGCGATGCATTCCTTGGAGCAGACTCTACCTATAGAAGCTATAATGAAGATCCATCAGACAGTGCCAACTGGCAGGTAGTGGGAGACAGCACCACACAGTCTAGCGGTAAGGTTTGGGTCTATGCTCGCACAGCAGGCGATGTCTATGAACTAAAACAAATGATCAATGCAGCATCGATCAGCTCATTTTCAGATATAGATTCTGGATTAGTTATTAGCACAGGTGACCAGTTCGGATTTGCAATGGACATGGATCTTACTGGTAATACCTTGGTTGTTTCTAGTCCTAGATCAGATATTAATTATCAGGATCAAGGCAGTGTATATGTGCTAGAATTAGACAGTAACATCACTGAATACAGGGTGAAACAGCGCCTAGAAAGTTTCGAAACATACCCTAATGAGTATTTTGGATACGGAGTCTCGGTAAGTCCGGACTCAGCAAAAATTGCTGTAGGCGCAAGAAACGCCTCTAACGATATTGCTATTACATTCGATATTCTTCTCGGTACAATTTTTGATCTCGGAACGACTAGATTCAGCTCAGCGCAGGGTTATACTGGCGGAGTTTACATATTTGATAAAAAAGACCAGATATTCTTTCTCACCGAAAAACTGCAGGAAGTCTTTTCACCAGACGAAGCTTTCGGTTCTAGTGTAGACTGTGTAGGATCTTATGTGGCAGTGGGATCTCCGTACTATAGAGCTCCTGTGCTCGACTCAGAAGGAGAGCTAACCTACGAAGGTTCTTACATAGGAAATGCTAGATTGTTTAAGAAAGATTCTACACTGTCTTCTTGGAATATTTTAAACACACAGCAGCCTGTGGTAGATACACGGAAAATTCGGAGTATAGAATTTTATGACAATGTGCAGAATATCAAAATACAAGACCTTGATTTTATAGATTCTGCCAAAGGTAAAATATTAAACTCTGCCGAACAAGAAATTAAATTTAAGACACCCTATGATCCTGCAGTGTATACTATAGGAACTGATCAGGTAGTTACGGATCCTGCCATAGCCTGGTACGAATCTAATGTTGGAAAATTATGGTGGAATATAGCTGCTGCAAAATGGATCTACGCCGAACAGGGCGATACTGCTTTTAGAACAGGTAATTGGAATCAATTAGCCAAGGGCAGCGATATTGCCGTGTATGAATGGATACAAAGTGTGTTGTTGCCTAATGAATGGGCAGCAGTAGCAGACACCAACGAAGGACTGGCACAAGGAATCAGCGGACAACCTCTTTATCCCAACAACGATGTATATAGTGTAAAACAGAGTTTGAATCCAACTACTGGACAGGTACAAGAAACTTTGTATTTTTATTGGGTAGAAAATAAAACAGTGGTGCCTGCGAATATGGCAGATAGAACGAAATCGGCATCAGAAGTTGCAAGTATTATTGCAAATCCTGTGGGCACAGGCACCTCGTTCATAGCACTAATAGCCTCTGATAAATTTGTTTTGTATAATGCAAAATCAGTTATGTCATCAGATACTGCGTTGATCAATATCAAATATAGAAATGATTTAGAATCACTTAGACCTATACACAGTGAATATCAGCTATTGACAGAATCTGTTGCAGACAGTGTGCCAACTTTACAACTAGAAAATAAATGGATCGATAGCCTGGTAGGAACTGATACACAGGGAAACAGAGTACCAGACACAGCGTTGCCTACTAAACAAAAATATGGCATAAATTTTAGACCGCGTCAAAGCATGTTTGTCGACAGACTAACAGCATTAGAGTTGGCAATAATCAACATCAACGAAGTATTGACCAATCAACCGTTCGCTGACCTTATAGACTTCACAAATCTAAACGCCAAAGATCCTGCACCAGCCGAAATATTAAATCTATATGATGTGACAGTTAATACCGAGATTGATCTACAGACTGTAGGCACAGTAAGAACTAAACAAGCGGTACTTCGGGCAAATCTTGTTGATGGTGAATTAGATACTGTTGACATAGTCAATTCTGGATTCGGATATAGAGTAGTGCCACCAGTAGAGGTAGAAGGTGATGGCCAGGGAGCTAAAATAGCAGTAACGCTAGATAACCAAGGAAGAATAGCTACTGTTACCGTGTTAGACAGAGGTAAACGGTATCGGACACTGCTGGCCAAGGTACGGAATTTTTCAGTGCTGGTGTTGAATGATTCTACTATAGATAATTTTTGGAGCGTCTATGCCTGGGATGATGTGAGAAAGGTGTTTTTCCGCAGTCAATCCCAAGCCTACGATACTACCAAATATTGGAATACTGTGGATTGGTATCTTTCGGGATATAATCAAGATTCACCTATCACAAGAGAAATTTTAAGTGTGTTTCAAGAACCACAATATCAAATTTCACCAGGAGAACTAATTAGAGTCAAAGAATACGGAGCCGGGGGTTGGGCGATATTTGAAAAAATCAACAACACAGGTACAACTTTTTCAGATAGATTTAAATTAGTGGCTAGACAGGACGGAACTTTGCAATTGAAATCTTCTCTATTCGATACCACGGTAGCAGGTATAGGATTTGATAACACACAGAGTTTTGACAACACTACCTATGATATTTCAAATGCAATAGAATTAAGAAATATTTTACAGGCTGTAAAAAAAGATATTTTTGTTGCAGATTATGCTACAGAATGGAATAAATTATTTTTCTCTAGCATAAGATATGCTTTGTCAGAACAACAATATGTTGATTGGGTGTTTAAAACCAGTTTCTTAAACGCTACACACTCCGTAGGCAGTTTTGAACAAAAGCTAAATTATAAAAATGATAATCTTGAAAGTTATCAACAATATATAGATGAAGTTAAACCTTTTAGAACTACAGTAAGAGAGTATGTGAGTCGTTACAATACTCCCGAGCCTTATCAATCAGCTATCGCAGATTTCGACCTTGCTCCTAATTTTTCAGTTGTAGATGGTAAAGTAGTTCCTATAACCTTTGATCGTGCAGAATTAACACAGTTCCCTTGGAAATGGTGGGCAGACAATAACGGTTACTCGGTCACGGAAATTTTATTATATGATTACGGCACACTATATACCACTGTGCCTAGGGTGGTTATAGAAGGTAACGGATCAGGAGCCACAGCACAGGCCTATATATCCAACGGTCGTGTATCTGGTATTAAAATGTTGACCTTAGGCAGTGGCTACACACAAAAGCCTACAGTGACCTTGGTAGGAGGAAATTCCAACGACGGAACACAGGCTCGAGCCACAGCGGTGTTAGGCAATACTAAGATTAGAACTTTTAATCTCACAGTGAAATTTGATCGTGTTAGCAAAACAGGTGATTATCAGTCATATACGCAGAATCAAACATTTACGGCCACAGGCAGCACAGCAGTGTTTGAACTGGGATACGCTCCTACTAGAGATAAAACCAAAATATCAATATTTCGAAATAATCAATTAGTCTTAAACAGCGAATACACTATTAGCTTATATTATTTGGCCACTGATAATTATTCTTTGTTGAGAGGAAAAATTACATTCAATACAGCTCCAGTTAGCGGCGATGTGATCACTGTAAACTATGAAAAAAATATCGAATTATTATCTGCTGTAAACAGAATAGATAGATTCTACACTCCTGTTTCCGGTATGGTGGGTAAAGAACTTAACCAACTTATGACCGGAATAGATTTTGGAGGCGTACAGATACAGGGTACGACGTTCGAAGTCACAGGCGGCTGGGATGCATTGCCATGGTTCACGGACAACTGGGACAGCGTAGAATCTGCCAGCGACTTTTACATAGTTCATGACGGCAGCACAAACACAGTGACCTTACCATATATTCCAGCGGCCGGACAAGAAATCAATATCTACATCAAACGTGCGGGAGAAACACGAGTAGTAAGAATAGACGATCCGGCATATAATGATCAGATAGATTCGTCTACTAGTGCAAATCCTAATGCAGAAATGCCTACTTTTATAGGCGATGGCGTTAACAATGTTGTAGAAATTGGAGATTATCTATCAACACAAAGTGGGGATACATTAATTTTCCGTCCTGTAGAAAGCGATGGATCAGTAACAATCACCGACGATAATTTGCTAGATACCAAACTCAGTGGAGGCACATTATCGGCCATAGATAATATATATGTCACAGCCAGAGGAACCACAGCAGAAGAAATAGCTATAACCGGTGGTAAGTTTATTGAACCCGATCACGTGCCTGCTCCAGAAGAAAATCTTCCTGGACAGGTTATGGACAGTGTGTCTATCAGAGTGTTTCAATCGACTCCAACGGGATCAGCGGCACTGCAATCTAAAATTGTCAAAGGTAACGGAATCGATACCGATTTTGATATCGGACAACCTATTGTTGAAAACAACTCAGTGATTGTGTATGTAAATAAAGTTAAAAAATACCTAGGTGTAGACTATACTTTAGATCTAGTACAGAATAGAGTAGAATTTAATACAGTACCTATTAACAATGCAGTAATAGAAATTATCTCTATAGGTGTAGGTGGAATAGGTATATTATCTTCAGACATATTCGTTGCCGATGGAGCTACCAACTTATTCCTAACAGATGCTAACTATAACGACACAGCATTAATATTTGTTAGTGTAAATGGTGAGCCCAAAGATACTGGGTTTATAGACAGTACCGGAGTCACAGATATTCCGGGAAAAACTCTAGTAGAATTCGGAATAATTCCACCAGCGGATGCAGTAATAAAAATAATAAGTCTTCAAGCCAGTGCAGACGTAGATAGTTCGGGGGTGTCTGTGGTGCAGGTCAACACTCAAACGATGTATTTTGAAGGTAGTACAAGAAGTTTTGATCTTGAAGGGTTTGTAGAGATATCTAGGGGATCAGCACCTAATTCAATGTTAGTAGAAGTAGATGGACAATATCTCAGAGGTGCAGATACAATCTATGTGAAATATGACGGAACTAACAACACGTTTATTCTAGGTCAAGATCCTTTAGAAGCATCCGGAGCTATTCTACCCAGCAATATTAGAGTATATGTTAATAACCAATTGAAAACTTTTATCACGGAATATACCTATAACGCTGCTACGAAAGAATTAGTAATTATACCGACTGTTCTCAATGAAGGAGATCAAATAAAAATTGAAAATAATCGTAGGGCAGAATATTCTATAGTTGATTCTAATCTTGTAATAGATTCTGGTGTTTCTATGATTACTACCAACGAAACAGATAATGTAGAAATAAATGTTACATGGTTCAGCGAATATGCTTCATTGGATATGATATCGGATGAAATTGTAGGCGGCAAGGTACAGTATCAATTACCCCGTGCTCCTATATCTGCTAGTTATGTTTGGGTATATAAGAATGGAACCCGCCTTACCCAGGATCAAGATTACTATGTCAATATACCTAGAAATGTAGTTTATCTGGTTGCAGATTCAACCTTTAATGATCAGATCAAGATTGTGTTATTTTCATCAGACATTTATCGATCACCTAGTGCTTTTGAAATCCATAAAGATATGTTGAATGTATATCATTATAATAGATTTTCTAGAGGTGAAGTGACACTGTCCTCAACACTAAACTATTATGATACTGCTATTACAGTCACTGACGGTTCAAAACTAACCGAACCAATTACTTCAAGGAACATTCCGGGAATTATAAATGTAGAGGGCGAAAGAATAGAATATATGAGTAAAGTTGGGAATGTTCTATCACAGCTAAGAAGAGGTTCTCAAGGCACAGCTATTGCAGAAATTTACTCTGCGGGAACCGCGGTTATCGATGTAGGCTACGAAGAAGTGTTGCCCTACAATGAAACACAGCAAAGAACAGATTTCTATAGTGACGGTAGTTCACTATTAGTTGGGCCTTTAGATTTTGTGCCTATACAGGGTGTGAGATCTTCATGGTACAGAGAAACTGTGCCTAGTTCTTACAGTGCCTGTGATCAAATTGAGGTGTTTGCGGGAGGTCGCAGACTGCGTAAAGATCCTGTTGCAGTATGGGTAGAAGACAACGGAGCCTACAGTCCAGAAGCCGATGAAATACTAGAGGCAGAATTTGCGGTGGACGGTATCACTGCTTATATTAGGCTCACAGCACCATTGGCCGCAGGTACAAGGGTCACTGTAATTAAAAGAACAGGCAGAATATGGTACGATAGAGGAGAAACCTCAGCGTCTAGTGGCCAAACATTGCTGGATAATTCAACGGCTGTAGCAAGATTCATAGCGGAGAAGACTACAGTTTTACCTCGATAAATACATGATGAATTCAACAGAGAACAAAATGTCAGAAAATCAATCAAAAATCTCCGAGATCCCCCAGGCTCGACCAAATGAAACGGGCGGTTTCCATTTTGAAGGACACATTAAGATCTTTGATCCTAACACCAAAGAAGTGTTCATTGATAAACGTAACGCTATCCATTATGAAAATATGAGTGTGGCCATGGTACAGAGTCTTAGCAATCAAGGTCAGGGAACAATCTATCAAATGGCGTTTGGTTCTGGAGGCACAATCGTTGATCCAACTGGTCTGATTACATATCTAACACCAAATACTATAGGAGTTAACTCTAGTTTATACAACCAAACCTATGTGAAAGTTGTAGATCAAAACGCTATCGAAAACACAGACCCTGCTAGAAATCTCATGCAGGTAAGACATATCAGTGGCGCTACTTACAGTGATATTTTAATCAGTTGTTTACTAGACTATGGAGAACCTCTAGAACAACAAGCCTTTGATAACTCAGTCGATATGAATGGAAATTTCGTTTTTGACGAATTAGGATTAATCAGCTACAACCCTAGTGGCACAGGAAAACTACTGACGCATGTGATATTTCATCCGGTGCAAAAAAGTTTAAACAGACTGTTACAGATCGATTATACGATCCGTGTACAGAGCTTGACCGGTTTCACAGAGGTATAATAGATGCCATATTCAGTTAATTTTACAGATAAAGAAAACAAAACACCAATAACGGTGTTTGATAATACTTCCAGCACAGACACCAGTCTAAAATTTCCAGGTAGGAATGTCACAGGATATGGACAGATTATCGCAGAAAACTTTTTGGCTCTATTAGAAAATTTCGCTTCTGCTGACGAACCAATAAATCCTATAGAAGGACAGTTGTGGTATAATAGTACAGACGGAATTCTTCAGATCTGGGATAACACTGCATGGAAAGCAGCCTCCGGCATACAAAAAGGTGTAAGTGAACCCTCAATACAAACTAGTAAAGTTGGTGAACTATGGGTCGACACTACAAATCAACAGCTACGTATTTTCACAGGTACACGCTGGATTTTAGTAGGACCAACAGAAAGCTCTGTGGACGGATTACGATACGGACCTGTAGTAGAAAAGATCGCCGACTCTGATAACATTGACAGATTTGTTCTTACGTTTTACATTGCAGACATACCAGTAATTATTTTTAGTAAAGATAGTTTTACTCCTAAGACTATAATATCTGGATTTAATATTATTCGTTCCGGTATTAATATATCTGATCCTAGTACCGCACCTGAGATAGCAGCATTCGTTGGAGGTTTTGAACCGATAATGTTTGGTACAGCCACTCGAGCTAACGCATTAAATGTCGGAGGTATCGAAGTTGATTCCGGCAAGTTTTTGAGATCGGATACAATTAATACTACGGATTTTGCATTTAACATTAGAAATAACAACGGAATCACTGTTGGAATTGATGGAACATTTAACATTGGTACTTCTGCTACCGCAGCAAAAATATATAACAGTGCTGCTGGTAGTTCGATTGACATTCAAACTAATCGTGACGGAATTCCATCTACGATTTTAAAAATCGTAGACAACAGAGTGGGTATTAATCAGGCTTCTCCTAGTCAGGCATTAGACATTGATGGTAGTCTTACACTTACAGGCTCCGTTATTGTTACAAACAACACTGCTAGCACCAATTTGAATAATGGAAGTTTCAGAACAGCAGGCGGTGCCGCAATTACAAAAAATCTCATAGTAGGAGACGGTGTTGACATCACTGGAACTACACAGCTCAATAACCTGCAACCTAAAACGACTGATTTGTATGATTTAGGCACAGGCCTGAAACGTTGGAAAACTGTCACAGCCAAAACAGTTATAGCAGATACTATAGAAGGCGTATTATCCGGAAATATCAGCGGTAACGCTAATACCGCTACTAGTCTCACGAATGTAACTAGTTTTCAACTGGCAGGTGATGTGACCAGTCCAGCTGTGCAATTTGATGGGCAGGTAGGCAGTTACACCAAAATATTTAATACCACCTTAACTGCTAATATTATTGTAGACAAAAATCAACCTTTTCCAAACGTATCTAAATCCACAGACTTTGTGCTTGTTTACAGAGCAAGTGATGCAGCCCTAGCATCATCGGGATTATTAAAACAAACTAGAGACACCTTCGTAGGAGATTTAGGCATTCCTATTGGTGGTATTATTCCTTACGCTGGAGCAACTGCTCCCTATGGATTTTTATTCTGTGACGGTTCTGAGATTGAAAGACCAAAATTTTCTGTATTGTTTGACATCATAGGCAGTACATATAATGGAGCAACACCGTTGGTCGGTGTAAACACTTTTAGATTACCAGACCTACGAGGTAGATTTCCACTTGGTAGAGACAACATGGATAATGCAGGAACAGTTCCTATAAGTGCGGGCGGATTTGTAGATTCGGGCGGCGGTACTGCAGGTAGGGTATCTGACATACAGGCCACTACCACAGGCGGTTCTGCAGGTTCAAGTTCGGCTACGCTTACATTGGCAAACTTACCAGAACACAGTCATACACTTAGTTCCGGAGCACAAGATTACTCAGCTATAGCAGTGACCACAACTATCGATCCAGCTGCAACTACGGGACTTGGACCAACTGCGCCTGGTCAAGCACAGTATCTCAAAGATTCAGGAGGAATCAAAAAGCCGGCTCTGACTACACTGAGTACTCCGGTAGGCATCATGAATCCATTTCTAACAATAAATTATATTATTAGATCTGGTCCACCGTTATTTTAATTAGAGAACAAGAATGGCATACCAAATAAACAAAACGGACGGAACTATTATAGCAACAGTGGCAGATGGTCAGGTAGACACCCTATCCACAGACATCACACTGATAGGTAAAAATTACAGTGGCTTTGGCGAAGCATTGAATGAAAATCTAGTAAAAATACTAGAAAATTTTGCCAGCACCACAGCACCCTTGCATCCACTAAAAGGTCAGGTTTGGTTTGATAATGCAGAAAATAAGTTGAAAGTTTATAATGGCTCAACATTTATTCCTGTTAGTTCTGCAACTATTTCTAGCACACAACCTGCTACCTTATCTATAGGCGATTTATGGTTTGATGATGTAGGAGCTCAGTTGTATTTCTTCGACGGGAATCAACCTATATTAATAGGACCAGCATATTCAACAGCACAGGGTAAAAGCGGATTAGAGGTTGACAGCATATTAGATACTCTGAATCAAACCAAAGTAATAACATATCTTTATAATAATGGTATATTATTAGGAATCTTTTCTAAAGACAGTTTTACACCTAAAATTTCTATTATTGGATTTAGCGGTAGCATAGAGCCTGGATTCAACGCAGGAACATTGGCTGGTATAAAGTTTCGAGTAACCTGTACTAATTCAGAACAATTAGGAGGCACAGTAGCTACAACATATGCTAGACGAGATTCAGCTAACACGTTTAGCGGACAATTAAGTATAAACGTAGATGCAGGTCTAGTAATAGGCTCGGGTAATCAGATGAATCTTTTAGTGAGCTCGGGAGATATTGAAGTATCAAATTTTGCCAGCGACAAAGATCTATTTCTTAAAGTTAGAAAAGGTATTGATCAAGAAACTGCGGTATCTATAGATTCAAGCACACGGACAGTTGGAATATATTCAGGATTTCCGACTAGCACAGTAAATGTCGGCGGAAGTCTAGTAGTTACAGGCGATCTAACAGTAGAAGGTACAACTACCACAATCAACACCGCTAATGTAACTATCGAAGATAAACTACTGACATTGGCCAATGTAGCAGCGCCTAGTGAAACCACAGCCACAGGAGCTGGAATAAAAATAAGATCCACTGGTGCAGATTCATCTGCCTACGACAAAGAAATCATATATAGAAGCACAAGTGAGGGACCTCCTCCTACTGGGGTATTCGATGTCAGCGAGGACCTTAACCTAGCCGCAGGCAAACAGTTGCAGATAGGCGGAGTCAAAGTCATTGATGGCAACAGTCTGGGAAGTTCAATAACCAGTATTCCGGGAGTTACAGCATTTGGCACACAGAATGTCGTAAACATCGGTCCCGGTGCGCCACCAGTAACACAGATGCGTTTAGAAAACCATAGGATCAGCACGGTGTCAACAAACTTTGACATCGAGCTTGAACCCGACGGCACAGGAAATGTTGCGTTAATAGGTTCGCCGAGAATCACGGGCATGCAGGATCCAGTAGGTCAACAGGACGCCGCTACCAAAGAATATGTGGACGATACCATAGAGCTGCGCCCACTGATATTCAGTATGGATCTGTCTGATGGAAAATCTAACACATATATAATCACCAACGTACTAAACAATCTTGCACCCGTCGCTGAATTTAGGAATGGCACTTATGCAAGGATATTGTGTACTTTGATCAATCCTTCCAGCACTACGTTGTCCATCAATGCACTGCCTCCTGGCATCAGTACAAATCCTTTCTTGACTGATCTATCAGGAAGCAGTGCTTTAGCTATTACTAGTATCTCGTTTCCTACAGCTACTATTGCAGCAGCAAGTATTTCAACAACTAGAATTATAAAAACGTTTCAAATTGTGGCCAGCGTTTGGACATGGCAGTCAGATTTAAGTTTACCACCATAATGAATACAGGAGCGCAATAAATGGCTTACATAGTTAATAAATTTAGCGGGACACAGTTAATAGTTCTTGAAGATGGAACTATTGATACCTCCACCAGTCTGGGACTAGTTGGTAGAAACTATGTAGGCTACGGTGAAACACAGAACGAAAATTTTGTGTTTTTATTGGAAAATTTTGCTAACGAGTCTCCTCCATCGAGACCCCTACAAGGACAAATTTGGTTCAACACCACTACCAACTTAACCTATGCCTACGACGGTGCAACTTGGAGCCCTATAGGTGCTGCTCTATTAAGTGCAACAGCTCCTGCTGATTCTAATGCAGGAGCTCTTTGGCTAGACACTACTGCCAATCAACTGAAAATTTACACAGGGTCTGCATGGACTTTAATTGGTCCGGAAGTGGTAGCTGGATTTGGATCGACTAGAGCAAGGGCTACTTCCCTAGATGATTCTGTAGGTAATCCTAGACCTGTAGTAATTTTAGAAACTGACGGTATCGCTTTCGCTATATGTACAGCACAGGCATTTACTATAAATTCCTCTAATTCAGTTGTCGGGTTTGAAAATAATTTAATATCAGGTATCAATCTTTCTTCAACCGCAAAAGTCAAGGGTGACATTACGGGGAATGCTGGTAGCGCAGATAGACTCAGCACCGCTAGGACTATTAACGGTGTGCCTTTTGATGGTCAACAAAATGTCACTATAAAATCTTCTACCACAAATAAACTGGTCAAGGGCACATATATTCAAGGATCAGACTTTGATGGTAGCACAGAGATAACATGGAGTGTAGATGCTACATCTTCAAATACTATAGGTAAGATAGTAGCTAGAAATTCAGAAGGCGGATTTTCAGCTGGTACTATTTCGGCAAACCTCATAGGAAATGTCATAGGTAATGTAACTGCTGAATCCGGAACCAGCACATTCAATGTTGTACAGGCCAACACATTTATCGGTGCAACGCTAACTGGTAATGCTAATTCCGCTACACAGTTGGCCACACCAAGACAGATCAATGGTGTAAATTTTAATGGCACCAGTGACATCACAGTGCCCGTAGCAGCCGATACGCTGACCGGCAATACTTTAAACTCTACGATAATTCAGAGTAGTTTGCAACAATTAGGAACATTAGTGAATTTAAATGTTACTGACAGCGGAGTTAATATAGGTAGTTCTGGTCAGTTAAAAATGTTTGTAGATGCAAGTAGACCAACTATAAGATCCAGCACCGGAATACTTAATTTTGATATGGGAGTTAGTGGTCCTGATATTTCTTTTGTAGACTCTGCGACAGCATTATCATTAGGCGGTCCTAATGCACCTGCTGTGCTAGGAGATAATACCACAAATCTAGGTATCACAGGATATAAATTTAACAACATCTATGCTAACAATTTCTTAGGTAATGCTACTTCATCCACTCTAGCCACAACAGCTACCAATATAGCAGGCGGTGGCGCAGGAGCTATACCGTTTCAGACCGCCGCCGGTACCACTTCGATGCTGGGCTTAGGCACAGCTGGATCTGTATTAACTGCACAAGCAGGCGGATTAATTTGGTTGCCAGTAAGTAGATCTCCTCTTACCAAAGGATCTTATCTAACACTTGCACTTTCTGGATCGCCGTTTACTCCATTTGCATCATATAATGGTTTAGATGATCTAACTATATCTGTTGACGCTACATCTGTCAATACTGTTAACAAAGTAGTTGCTAGAGATGCCAGCGGTAATTTCTCTGCAGGAACAATTACTGCTAGTTTAACAGGTAATGTAACAGGCAATGCAACATCAGCCACACAATTGCAAACCGCTAGAACTATTAACGGTGTAGCATTTGATGGCACACAAAACATAACCATAGTTGCTAGCGACAGTACAAAAGTTGCGCTGGCAGGCAGCACAATGTCTGGATATCTAACACTAGTTGGAGCTCCAATTGATACCAATCATGCTGCCACTAAAACGTATGTAGACAGTAGATTACCTCAGTATACAATTATCTCTGGAGTCAGTTACAGCATAGCAGGATTTACCAACCAGGTAGGATCGTTTAACGATGGTGCCAATTACTTTGATGTGTATCCTCCCGCAGGTAAATCTATGGGGAACCTAGTGGCTTTTATACCAAGTATACATGTGGTTCATTATGCCGGAGGAGTAGATGGCAATGACAGTATCAGATGTACATATTCATACCTAGGTGATAGGATCAGAGTATGGGTTCAAAACACAGAACAGCGTTCGACACCAGCAGCTAACTATTTGGTAATTTGGAGTTAATCATGCACTATGTATGTATAGAAAACAATCAGATCACAGCGATACAGAGTTACGAACCTGCGGTGCCTAACACAGTGTCCGTGGTTACTATCTCAGATACTCAACATGAACAGATCATGGCGCAGACACACCGATTTGATGTGGCTTCTAGAACTGTGGTGGTTGTGGACCAAGCGGTGATCAACCAACAAGAGCAGGATAGATTAAACGGTATAGAGCGCGAGTTTTTGAATTCCACAGATTGGAAAGTGATGCGCCACATTAGGCAAAAAGCTCTGGGAATTGCTACCAGCCTTACTGATGCAGAATACCTAGAATTAGAGCAGCAACGGCAGACCGCGGCAGCTCGCATAGTTTGATAAGTAATAATAATGACTAGCGGAGTATATCAATGGCATATCAAGTAGATAAATTTAACGGTGCTTTTTTTGTATCCGTAGAAGACGGTACGATCGATACCACCTCGGATCTTAGATTTGTAGGTAAAAACTATGCGGGATACGGCGAAGTACAAAATGAAAACTTTCTACATCTTTTAGAAAATTTCTCAAACACCACTGCTCCGCCCAAAGTGATCACTGGACAGATTTGGTTCGATAGTGCCAATAAAAAGTTAAAATTCTATGATGGTTCAAGATTTAAACTGGCAGGTGGAGCAGAAGTCTCAACCACTGCACCCAGCGGGCTGAGTACCGGTGATTTTTGGTGGGATTCTGCAGCCAAACAATTGTATGCATGGACAGGCACTGAATTTGCACTCATTGGTCCAGAAGCCAGTCCAGATCTCGGATCGTCAATCATTAGTGCTGCTGTAGTTAAAGGCACGATAAGCACCGCGGTAGGACCGCATACTATACTTAAAGTCATAACTGATGATAAAACTATAGGCATTTTCAGTAAGACTGCGTTCACTTTAGACAATGCACAGAATGCTATAGATGATTTCACAGTTATTAAGAAAGGTTTCACACTAGCTAAGTCTCAATCCGGAATCAGCTCCGATGACTACATTCTATGGGGTACTGCAAATAACGCAGATCGTCTAGGCGGGTTTACTGCAGATCAATACTTAAAATTAGGAGATAACTCATTTACTGGCGAAGTTAAATTCTTTGATCCAGGTTTAACAGTAGGTGATGGTAATGATTTTAGACTGCGTGTAGAAAACGGTGATGAAGTAATTGTTGAAAATCGTTTAGGAAATCCTATAACATTTAGAATCACAGTAGTTGATACCACAGATGAACGGGATGTTGCTGTAATAACTAGTACAGGAGTAGTACCCGGTAATGACGCTGCTTATGCACTAGGCTCCGCCGGATTGCGCTGGAGCAATGTGTATGCTGCTATCCATACCGGAAACCTAGTAGGTAACGTCACAGGAAATTCTACCGGAGTCCATACAGGTAATATATTAGCCTCAGACAACACGGTGATGATCAATGCCGCAACTAAACAGATCGGATTTGCAGGAGCCAACATAATTGGCACCCTTACTGGTTCAGTCACAGGAACAGCTAGTTCAGCCACTAATGCTAGTAAACTAAATGATCTAGATCCTAGTGCAACAGTACCGGGATCTGCTGTTGCTACTATTGCTGTAAGAAATGCATCAGGAAACATCGTAGCAAATCAATTCGTTGGCACGTCAGATAAGTCAGATAGACTGTATCTCGACGATAGCATAGCTGCTGGAGTATCGGATCCGGCATGGGACCCTGCAACTACCAGCACAAAATATAGAACTGCAAAAGTAACAGCTACCGCTTACAGCATAGCAGCTAGAGATGCCAGCGGTAATATTGCAGCTAATATTTTTTCAGGCACTGCAACTGCTGCTAGATATGCAGACTTAGCAGAAAAATATTTGCCCGATACAGAATACCTACCAGGCACAGTTGTTATGATCGGCGGAGAAAAAGAAATTACTGCAAGTGTATTCGGCAAACGTGCTATAGGAGTTATCAGTGCAAATCCTGCATTTATGATGAATAAAGATCTAGAAGGTGGTGTGTATGTTGCTTTGAAAGGTCGAGTACCTGTTATGGTAATTGGACCTATTATAAAAGGTCAAGAGCTAGTTCCAGCAGAAAATGGCCATGCTGTATATAACGGTGATAATCCGACTAGAGCATTTGCGGTTGCATTAGAATCAGATAATAGTATGGAAGTTAAATTAATAGAAGCATTGGTGCTGTAAAATGTCTTTGAACTCGGATATCACAGCCGCTGGGTTTGTAACAATACAGAACAAAGCTGAGGAACTGTTAGGTACAGGTGCCGCCACTAGAGGATACAATCAAACAGTTCTATCGTCGGATGTGTTTTCTGGCAATCAAATTACTAAAGCACAGTGGGATCTATTAAAAACTGACATTGTTAACATATTGTATCATCAAAATGGAGAGTTGCCAAATATTGTATCTGTTAATGCTGGCGATGTAATTGGATTCGGCGCCAGTCATCCGAATACCAACTATGATACTCTGTTAACAACAGCAGACCAAAATAGATTTCAGATAGCAGCTACTCAGTCTGCGGTTAGTTCTAAAGGTTCAGCAACCTACACTAGTGCTTGGAGTTCATCTGTACAATTTACACTAACTGTAACATTTGCGTCTGCAGACCAGGGACGATATTTTTTTAACAGCGGTGGCAAAGTTAGAATTAACACAACTATTACCGGCGGCACAAACACCGCTCAGTATAACGCCTGGCTTAATGTTTTAAATGCAGTGGGGGTTCGATCATTTGGTGCAGACACGGACCCATTAGTGAACTATTATACTCTTACTAGTTCTTTCCAAATATATTATCAAAATTCTCTTTCAGCACCATATGCTGCTAATAATTATCGATTAGAAGCCAAAACTGATGTGGCTAACAATTCTACAGGCACGGCAACTATTTTAACTTTAAGAGTAACTTTGACTGATGCATACATTGACCCAGGACCAGCATCTCCACCGGGAGACTCAGTCGACGGAACGCTGACTATATCGGTGGAAGAATTAAAAGCATCAGGCTCACTTATACCGTCAGGAACTTTTACAATTTCTAGCCCTGCATACTCGCTTTCTGTGATCAGTGGCAGTTAATCGATTATATAAGACTTAATCAAAGACAAAACGCATGCCAGTAAATGACATTATCACCCAAGCAGAATACAACAATATCAGAAACAAAGTACTCGGAGTGCTTGGCACAGGATCGGGGAATTCTGGCTACGGACAACCTTTTGTTAGTACCTCGGTAGCAGAAGGAAATTCTATTACCATTAATGAGTATGCTAATCTAAGATACGATATTTTCAGTGCTTATGTACATCAGGTAGGATCTAATCCTTCTACAGTGACCGTAGTAGAAGGTAACACGGTAAGATTTAGTGCTATAGATGCTCCGGTGACTACATACGATACAATAGCTGATACACTTATATCAAATAGATTTAATGTAGGAGCTGGACAATCAGCTATAAACATACCTACCGCACCTTCAAGTACTACCTGGCCTGGAATATATGGTGCAGATTGGTCTAGCCTTATACAGTGTACAGTGACCGCTACATGGCCTGATAGTAATCAAGCTAGGTATTTTTGGAATAGTGGTGGTCAGATTAGATTTACAGCATCTCGTAGCGGCGGTACTGCCGCCACTCAGAACACACAATGGACATCTATTCTCAGCACCGCTGGTACACAGACCTATGGCGGTAATAATCCTGGCGCTGGCACTAGTCCCAACGATGGTCAAAACTGGTACAGATGCACCAACACTCGACAGTTGTGGTACAGTCAAAGCGGATCTAGTCCTTACGGCTCTAATACCTATAAAATATATGCTAGAACTTTAGATGCAAGCAATAACTCTACAGGCACTGCTCGCCAAGGCGAATGGCACATAGAGTTTGTTGATAACTATACAGATCCAGGCCCTCCTGCTCCAGGAGATTCAGTAGACGGGACATTCTCAGTAGCAGTTAGTTTACAATATGCCACAGGTATTTTGGTACCGCCAAGTCAGGGCAGTTTTACAGTAACATTGCCTACAGTCACTATTTCAGCTATAGCACCTTAATTTTTTCTTGAATCTCTAAGCGGCTAAATAAAGTGCGCAGATAAACGAGGAAAATACATGAATGATCAACTTAAAAAAGCTTTGGAGTTTGCTAATTACAGGCAGACGTTTTCAATCCAACGTAAGATTCTAAAAGAAAAAATCGCGGCCAAGTTAACACTAGGTTATAATGGCGGACTATTTCAAATTGACAGAACACTTCTGACTTTTATAGAAATGTTGCTAGTCAAAGGAAGAAGCAGTGGAGTTGTGTTATTAGATACAAATGAAACCCCTATAATGATCGAGGATTTAGTTGCTTTTCGAGATGAATGCTTTGATAGGTATTTTGCATCCACTTATGAGTATTTTGAACAAGATCAAAATCTCAAAAAAAGTAGATCAGTAGAAAAATTGCTAGAACAATGAACAAAGGTGTATTGATCTACGCTCATAATAATCGCACTGTAGATTATGCATTAATGGCGATTATTTCTGGAGGACTAGCTAAAAAATATCTTGGACAGCCTGCGTCGTTGGTTACTGACCAAGCTACGTTAGATTGGATGATAGAATCTAAGATATACACTCGTGCTCAAACAATTTTTGAAAATATTTTTATAGTTTCTAGACCCGAGTCAACTAATTCTAGAGGTTTGTATGATGGCACAGAACGCAGTACAGTTCAATTTATGAACGGTAACAGAAATTCCGCCTACGACATTACTCCATATCAACGAACACTTTTGATTGACGCAGACTTTCTAATATTTTCCAATAGACTGGCAGAATATTGGAATATAGATGACGATTTTATGATTGGAGAATCTATTAATGATATCTATGACAATCACCGACTAGGATATCATGATAAGTATGTTTCGGACGTAGGTATTAAATTGTATTGGGCTACTACTGTGATGTTCACGAAAAATGATAATTCAAAAATGTTTTTTGATCTTGTGCGCCATGTCAAGGATAACTATCAATACTATGCCGACACATACAGATTTGATTCAAAACAATACAGAAATGATATTGCATTTAGCGTGGCCAAACACGTATTAGCAGGATTTGAACAGTCACCATTGGGGTGTTTACCGCCTGTGTTAACATTATTAGACAGAGATATACTACACTCTGTTGATGCCGATAAATTAACGTTTCTGATATCCCCGAAATTAGATGAGAATTATTGTGCGGCTTCGATACAGAATATTGACATCCATATAATGAATAAACAGAGTATAGTAAGACACAGCGATAAATTACTGGAGCTAATATGAAATTCGGATATCTGTTAATAGTAGCAGAGAATGAATTTGTGGACTATCTACAGTTAGCCTATGCCTTGGCTATTAGTATCAAAAATACACAAAAACCTGGGTTTGATCAAGTGGCGCTGGTGATCAATGACAAGCAAAAACTTAAAGATTTAAACAGCAGTTGGGTCTTTGATCATGTTATAGAATGGAATCAAGAAACATTCTGGGATGGTCGTAGCTGGATGGATCAGTTGACACCTTTTGACCACACAGTATGCTTAGATGCTGACATGCTGTTTATGCGTGACTACAGTCATTGGGTCGAATACTTTATTGAAACCAGCGAATTATATGTTGCCAATAAAAGCTACACATATCGAGGAGAGATAACTGTTGATCAACATTATAGAAAAACATTTATAAAAAACGATCTACCTAATCTGTACAGCATGTATACCTTTTTTAAAAAAGACAGCGAAGTGGTTAAAGAATTTTTCGATCTAGGAAGATATATTATAAAAAATCCTATAGAATTTACAAATACTTTCTTATCGGATCATAAACCTCGAGTTGTAGGTACAGATGAATCCTTTGCCCTAGCAGCCAAAATATTAGATATTACCGATGATATTGCATATCCTTTAGAGTTTCCCCGAGTTGTACACATGAAACCAATGGTACAGAATTGGCCTTGGCCTGCTGATTGCTGGAGTGATCATGTAGGATTTTATCTAAATCAAAAAGGAAAATTGAAGATAGGAAATTATCAACAACATGATATTGTTCATTATGTAGAAAAAGATAAAATTAACAAGGAAATGATCAACATTCTCGAGGAAGTATTATGGAAGAAATAATTGATTTTGATAATTGGCTTGCAAATTTAAAATTGCCCCCTGTAAAATTTGTTGCAGTTTTTAATCCCGACACTGGCGCAGTAGTTAGTGTAGGTCCTAGTCATGCCTTTAAAGATCAAAAACACAAAATATCTATAGGTAAAGAATTGGCACAATCTATAATTAATGCAGAAATTAAAATTAACAACTGCATAGTTGATATAAATTCAAATACTTTAGAAGTAGCAGAAATAAAAAATACCTATAAGATAGATGATGTGCTGCATAGAATTATTTCTAAGAAAGATTCTGAAATAAAAAACCCAGATATCTATATTAAATATGATTCTAAATTACATACTTTTAAAATAGAAATGTCTTCAGAATTCGGGGGTACACGTAAGGCTAGAGCTGGGATAAAGAAAAGAAATATTGTATGGGATGGCGACACTAAAATGCATTTTTTTATCACAGAATACAATGATCCAAACTTGCTTTTTGAATCAGTAAGTGTTAAAATTAACGATCTTACTGGAAACCATAAGTTAATTACAGGTTTTAAGTATCCTAAATTCAGCGTGTACACTAGACGCTTGTTTAAAAACTATGTGATAGAATATAAATGAAAATTATTGAATTTGATGTTGTTTTTATCAGTTACGACGAGCCTAATGCAGATATGCATTACGCAGATCTATGCACTAAGGTACCTTGGGCCAAGCGTGTGCATGGTGTAAAAGGCAGTGATGTTGCTCATAAAGCAGCCGCCGATCTATCAGAAACAGAATGGTTTATAGGAGTTGATGCTGACAATATTGTAAGTTCCAAATTTTTTGACATAGATCTAGACATGTCTAATGAAAGTGTCAAGGTCTATAGTTGGTTAGGTAGAAATAAATTAAATGGTCTATTATACGGCAACGGAGGATTAAAAATCTGGAATAAACAATTTGTCTATGATATGAAAAGTCACGAAGCATCTGATTCAGATAGAGCACAAGTTGATTTCTGTTGGGAAGATGGTTACGTACAATTTAAAAAATGTTTCAGTGATACAGTGATTACAGGATCTTCATTCCAGGCATGGAGATCGGGATTCCGAGAAGGTGTTAAGATGACATTACTCGACGGAGTTAAAGTTCCGCCAATGGAAATACAACAGAGAATTTGGTGGCACAATATACATAGACTGCGTATGTGGAGTACAGTTGGTGCTCACGAGATAAATGGAATTTATGCTGTATATGGAGCACGATTAGGAACTTGGTTAGCTAATTGCACTAATTGGAATTATGTAGAGGTTCGAGATTTTGAAATATTAAAAGGAATCTATGAACAATATACAAAACCCTATGTTGATGTTCAAGGTGAAGGTTTAATAGACGAGATAAAAAATCTCGGAGAAAAAATTAAACAACAGTTAGGTTTTGATTGGCCATGGCTAGATTCTCAACAGAGTAAGTATACTCTAGATCTTTACAACGAAACTATTAATCTTACAGAGACCTATTTAAAATGATTTATGATATTTTTTATGTAAGCAAATCTAAAATAAATGATTTAGATTACGCCCAGTTTAGGCAGAGATTTCCTATCAGTCAAAAAATAGAAAATGTTAGTAGTTTCGAAGATATAAGAATAAAAGCATTTACAAAATTTTTTTATGTAATATGGGATGGAACTAAAATTTTAGATTTTCAATTTGATTATAAGGTAGGAGATTATGATCAAGAGTATATTCATGTATGGAAAACTTTAAGAAATGACGAAGAAACATATCAAGGAGGAATAGCTCTATTTCCAAAAAATATTAAATTAGTTTCTTCTAGAGAATTTGCCAATAAATTTTATATAAACAAAAAAGAAATTGATCAAATAATTTCTAAACAAGTATATCCTCGTTATAATATCAAAGATTACGACGAATATAAAGACATATTAGAAAACACAGGACATGATATGTTCTGGTATGTTCCGGAGGATATTGAGTTAGTTGATGAAAGTATTTTTAATTTATATTTTGATCCTAATAACGGAAAGTACGATTATGATCGAAATGAAAATCATTCTTTTAAAAACGGCGAATATTATGACGGAGTATTTTTATTTTCTAAAAATAAAATGATATCTGAAAAAGAATTTAAATTTAGATTCTTAGCAACTAAAAAAGAAATTGACATATTAGCAAGTACCCCTAAACCTTTTGAACAGCATCATATCGATTCATATTCTGAATATTTGGATATTATAGAAACTTGTAAGACTAATATGTTTTGGGTAGTATGGCCCGATATTGAATTAATCGAAGATTTAGATTATCAAGTTCCCTATTATGATCAGCATATAACCCATGTATTTTTAAATGATAAATGGTATGACGGTGTTGTATTATTTTCTAAATCAGAACCAGTTACTAAAAAAGAATTTGATTACAGATTTTATAAAAATAGAAAAGAAATAGACATGCAAATGTCTGTGCCTAAACCGTATGATATTTTCTTTATAAGTTATAATGAACCAAGTGCAGATAAAAATTATAAAAATTTAGTTGCAAAATTTCCTAGAGCAAAACGCATACATGGTATCAGGGGTATACACAATGCACATAAGGCTGCAGCAGAAAATTCTGAAACTGAAATGGTTTGGGTAGTAGATGCCGATGCTATTTTATTAGAGGATTTTAATTTTGAAATAGAGTATTATCCTCATTATGATTCTGGTAATCGTAAAGAACATTTATCTACCGTTCATATATGGCAGAGCAAAAATCCTATTAACGGATTAATATATGGTTATGGCGGTGTCAAATTATTGCCTAAAGATTTAGTTCTCGAAATGAATATTGATTCGGTGGACATGACAACTTCTATTAGTGAAAAAATTAAAATACAACAAGAAGTAAGCAACGTCACAGCATTTAATGTTAATCCTTTCGAAACTTGGAAATCTGCTTTTCGAGAATGTGTAAAATTATCAAGTAGAATTATAGATAGAAATTATGATGAAGAAAATGAAGTTAGATTAAAAATATGGATGGAAAAAGGTGAAGATCGATTGTTCGGTAAATATGCCTTAGCAGGTGCTAAGGCAGGATATATGTATGGTAGTATGAATTTAGGCAATAATGATAAACTAAGATTGATAAATGATTTTCAATGGTTGAAGTCGCAATTTATCGAATGGCAAAAAGAGAATGAGCAACCAGGAAAAAATAATAATTCTTAGACAAAAAAGAGAAAAAATAAATGAAATAAGCTCGTGTTTTTGTTCTGCTAAATGGCTGCAAACGACTCTATATCTACAAAATGGCTTCAACCATAGTTGTCATCATCCAAGCCCGCATAAAATACCTTTAGAAGAAATAGAAAAAGATCCCGCGGCTTTACACAATAGTAAATTTAAAAAGCAACAGAGGAAAAAAATGTTAGCAGGCGAACGTCCTGCTGAATGCGATTACTGTTGGCAAATAGAAGACCTTAATAAAGATTATTTCAGCGATCGACATTATAAAACAGCAGACTATTGGGCGTGGGATAGATTTAATGAGATAGCATCTGTTGATCCAAATGCCAACGTATATCCATCGTATCTTGAAGTGAGTTTTTCAAACGCCTGCAATCTCAAATGTAGTTATTGCAGTCCGGAAATTTCCAGCAAATGGCTAGAAGAAATAAAGCAATTTGGCCCTTATCCTATACCGGAAAGTAATCAAGATATTGAATGGTATAAGAAAGTAGGAAGATATCCTTACAAACACAGTGATGACAATCCGTATATCACTGCATTCTGGCAATGGTTCCCTCAAGCATTACCTCATTTAAAAGTTTTTAGAATCACCGGCGGCGAGCCATTGATGAGCAAAGATACATGGAAATTATTTGAGTTTATCAAAGAAAATCCGCAACCGGAACTTGAATTAGCCATTAATACCAATCTAGCTGTTGATAGCAAATTAATAGATAAATTTTTATCAGAAGTTAATGCTATCAAAGACAAAGTTAAAAATATAGACATTTATACAAGTTTAGAAAGCACAGGAGCTCAATCTGAATATTCTAGATTTGGTTTAATTTATGAAGATTGGATATCTAATATCAGACGTTGTTTAAACGAAACAGATTTAAGAATATCTGTTATGACAACGATCAATATATTAAGTTTGCCTACATTTGTTGATTTTATAGAACTAATTATGAAATTAAGATGTAATTATAATGACAGGTTTGAAAAAAACAGGATACCTATAAGCATCAACTATCTGAGATGGCCTGAACACCTCAGCGTCAAGCTATTACCTCACGAGATGAGATTAAAATATAGTCAGCAAATATTAGAAAAAATCGAACCTTGGGTTAACGGATATCTTCCGGGTAAATTTGCCAGAGTTTATTTAGAAGAATGGGATCAGATAGAAAGATTCTGCGAGTATCTCACACAAGATGAAAATAATTCAGAAAAAAGAATGTATTTTATCAAATATATAAACGAATACGATCGCCGTAGAGGAACTAATTTTTCTAAAACATTTCCCGAGTACGCACATTTTTTAGAGGAATGGGATGTCCAAAAAACCCTATGAAACATTAATTGATTATCGAAACAGAGTTATCGATACAAAAAGCAAAAGTTTTTGCGGAGCTAAGTGGCTTAATGCTACCACATGGTTAGGTAGCGGTTCTACTGCTAGTTGTCATCATCCTCCTGCACACGATATTCCTTTAGACGAACTTAAAAATAATTATACGGCTATACATAATACCAAACATAAAAAATTAATGAGGAAAATGATGATTGAGGGAGAACGTCCCCGTGAATGCGAATATTGTTGGAAAATTGAGGACATTGATGATAGCAAAGTTTCTGATCGTGTTTTTAAAACAATTATCTATAAAGACGAAGAACTTGAAGATATTTATAATAAGCCTTGGGATCATGATGCACAATTAAAAACATTAGAAATAAGTTTTGATCGTGTATGTAATCTTGCCTGCTCCTACTGTAATGCTAGTTTTAGTACAGCCTGGGCTAGAGATATTAAAAAGAATGGGGCATATCAGAATCTAGTCTCAGACGGAGCCGCCGCTTTTCAACAGGACGGGTCTTGGGTTGAACCATACAACAAAGATGAAGATAATCCTTACATACAAGCATTCTGGAAATGGTGGGACAACGGTTTAAGCAGCAGCTTAGATGAATTAAGAATAACAGGCGGCGAACCATTGATGAGTGGCAATACCTGGAAATTATTAGATTGGTTTAATTCTCAAGGTACTAGCATGAGGTTTGCTATCAATAGTAATTTAATAGCTAAAGATGAAATTATAGATAATCTTATAGAAAAAACAAAGAATATAAAACAATTTGTTTTATATACCAGTTGCGAGACAGTAGGTGCTCATGCAGAATATATTCGAGATGGGTTGGTTTATAATCAGTGGAAAAATAATTTAATAAAAATCTTACATGACGGCAACTGCAGAAATATAAACATAATGATGACTATCAATAGTTTATGTTTATTTTCTATAACGGATTTTTTTGATGAGATATTAGAATTAAAATCTAGGTACGGAAAACATTTAACAATGAGTATCAATCTATTAAGATTTCCAAGTTTTCAAAGTCCTTTAGCCCTGCCCGATCATATAAAGGATCATTGTAGAAATCAATTAGAAGAATGGTATTCGAGTAATAAAGATAATCCTTTGTTGCACGAACACGAAACAGCCAGTATAGAAAGATTAATAGATTATCTAATAGTAGTGGATGCTCCACATCGTAGAACTAGTAATAAAATTACGTTATGGAGAGATTTTAAAAGTTTTTACAAACAATACGATGAGCGCAGAGGAAAAGATATAAGAGTTTTTCCACAAATATTATTAGACTGGTTGGAGCGAATTCCTGAAACAAAATTAGATCAAATACAAATTCTTGTTGACGGAAATAGTACAAAACAATATGAAAATGATGAAGAGTTACAAAAATTAGCAGAAAAGGAAGGTTGGATTTTAAAACCAAACAATAAAAATATAGACGATCCATTAGCCAAATATGAATAAAAAAATAATAGACATTGTTTCCTTAGATCCTTCTTCCTTATTAAAAGAAAATAAATCTTTCTGTGCAGCCCCCTGGGTACATACTCATACTTGGCCTGACGGACGAGTGTTTCCTTGTTGTATGGCTGATTATAATGCAGTATTGGGCAATTTAAACGAATCTAAAACTTTCGAAGCAATATGGAATAATGAAAATTATAAGACATTGCGTCAAGATATGATCGAAGGCAAAGAAAGACCCGATATCTGTAATAGGTGTTATGCTCAAGAAAAACATTCTATCACTAGTCTTAGAGAAAAAATAACTAAAGAATTTTGGAAAGAAACTAAAGAACAATTAGAAAACACTAAAGAGGACTATTCAGCAGATTTAAAGTTACCCTATTGGGACTATAGATTTAACAATATTTGTAATTTAAATTGCAGAACCTGTGGACCGGACCTTAGTAGCAGTTGGTATCAAGATCATATTACAATGTATGGAAAACCGCCAAAATATGCTACAACAAAATTTGTTGTATTTGACTCAAATAAAGAACATTCGGTGCATAGCGAATTAATAGAAAATCAAATAGAATATGTTAAAGAAATATATTTTGCCGGCGGCGAGCCTATTTTAATGCCGGAACATTTAGATATTATCCAGCGATTAATACAAAAAAATAAAACTGATATTTTAATTAGATATAGTACTAATTTGAGTGTTTTATCTTACAAAGGAAAAAATTTTTTAGATTTATGGCCTAAATTTAAAAAAGTCATGATTTATGTTAGTCTAGACGAAATTGAAAATCGTGCCGAGTACTGGAGAAATGGAACTAATTGGTCTAGATTAGAAAAAAATATAAAATCATTAATTGAACTCGAAAAAAAACATCAAAATATAAAAATGGGATATGCTCCTACAATTAGTATTTTTAATATACACAGGATGCACTCGTATATGAGATATCTAGTAGATAATAGATTAATAAATGAATATACACCTTTTGTGTTTAATATTTTACAAGGTCCGACAGAATTCAATATAAAAAATGCTCCCGAACAATTAAAAATTTCAGCAAGAAAATCTTTAAAAGAATTAAAATCAATAACTGCCGGTTGGCCTAGACAATCAAAAGATATAGATATAGTAGAAAATTGGTTAAATGAAGAAAAGGTCGACGAAGAAATTTATTATAAAACAGCAAGACATTTAGCCGAAATTGATAAAGTTAGGAATCAAAGTTTAAAATCAGTGGCTCCTGAATTATACGAAATTTACCAAACATATGATTATGATCGATACTATAATAACTTTACGCCTTGCAAACCGCCTGGTCAATAATATCGATCCGTTTTATCTCGATATCCAATTATCGGATCATACTGCTGTCAAGTTATGGGCTGATAGATTTCTCTATGAACTAAAATCGGGGGCAATGGTGAAAAAAGAACATATTTTTATGAGTCATAGCCCATTGACTGTAGAACAAATGATAGAGCAGATAAACAAAACTCTAGACAGCATCAATGAATATGATTTTATATCTAACCAACATCCAGATTATCCTATATCTGAGCAACCGAAATTGACAGAACGGTTATCGATAAATGATTTCGCAAAAGGTCCTAATAATTCAAAAATGAATTTGATACATAATTATTTTCCTAAGTTGGCAGGATCTGCGCAAATAACCAGCAATTATATGTATGCGGCATCTCCTGAAATTAGGATAAAGATATGTAGATTGAATTTGGAAGTTCACGAATTACATACACTCCTGCAAAAAGATCCTAACCATATAGGCATGCATCTTAACATAAGTTGGCAACGTGCCCCTAAAAATTTGCCAATATTACCCATAATGTTTGATGATATTTTTTCAAAAAAAATAAGTTTTGGTGATGTTTTGTTGGGATATCCTCAGGTAGGAAAAACTTATTTTGAAGCATTTATCGAAGAGGATGAGGAATTAAGTGATGAAAATGTAGAACCTATACGATTATTAAGTGGCGATATGTTGGTACACCTTAGTTCGGATATTAATGATAATATTATAAAAAAATTTAATGAATGGTTAGAAAATAAAAAACTTGATCCAAATGATAAATCACTTAGACTAGGATTTGCTGTATTAGGAAAAGTAATAAATGTTGATAGAAATGCTGTAAAAAATGTTTTATGTAACTATAATGACATTGATCAAATCATATTTGAAAAAAATCAGATTAAAGAAATTTTTGATTTTCCGTATAGTAGATTTGATCTCGATTATGACAAGGTGTGGCTGAAACATGTCGACGATTAAAAAAGCAAGTCCTTATTTTTGCATCGCTCCCTGGACTCATACTTACATTAGTCCTCAAAGTGAAAGACGCATTTGCTGTGCCAGTAGAGAAAAAGCCACTTGGACTCAACAATACATTGATGCAAAAGAGCCAACATCTAGCAAAAAATATATTCCTATAACATTAGAAGAGCATTGGAATAGCGAACACATGAAATCTGTACGTCATAGAATATTGGACGGAGAACGAATTCCGGAATGTGAAGTTTGTCATAGTCAGCAATTAAATTTACATACATATAGAAATTATTTTACTAATACGCTGTTTTCAGATAAAATTGAAGAAGCATTGAACTCTACAGATGAGACGGGGTATACTACAATGAAACCCATAAGTTTTGATTATAGAATTCATAATTTATGTAATTTTAAGTGTAGAATGTGCGGAGAGCAATTATCAAGTAGTTGGGAAACAGAAAAAAGATTAATGAATGCTTGGAATCCTGAAAAAGATGCTTGGATGATTCCTGAGAATAAAAAGATAGTTGAAGAATTTCAAGAGACCGTAGTTGAACAGGAGATATGGAATGCGGTAAAAGAAGATAGAATAGAAGAAATATACTGGGTTGGTGGAGAACCTTTAATGTATCAAATACATTGGGACGTGATGAAGTATCTTGTAGATAATAATCAGGCACATAAAGTAGTGGTAAGATATAATACTAATTTAAGTATTATAGAACGCAATGGAGTAAATTTATACGATCTTTTACCGCATTTTAAAAATGTGAATATGTGTTGCAGTCAAGATGCTACCGGAAGAATAGCAGAATTTATTAGAACAGGTTTAAAATATGAAAGATGGTTAGATAATTTTAAACAAGGAATTTTTCTAAATTCTAAATATGGTATGGATGCCATGGTAATTGATGTTACCATTACGCTGGCTGGTTTATTAGATATAAAATCGTTGATGAATTTAGCAGTTGACTTGGGAGTTAAAAGTTATGTAAAAATTACTTTTGATTTTGACAGTTCGATAGTTATGAGCCCAATGGCTTTGCCGAGGGATATTTTAAATGATATATTGTATGATTTAATTGATTATGAAAAAAATATAAATTCTCCTCTTACTCGAGTCTATAAAGAAACATTTGAAAATATGTTACTCCGTCCAACCTTTGAAGAAAAATACAAAGAAAATTATAAAATAGGATTAAAACACGGCAAAGATAGAATGGAAAAAATCGCTGCATTTAGAAAAGACGGAAAAGAAAATCAAGCGATTACTATTGAAGAAATATTTTCAAACAACAAAAAAGTATTAGATTGGTGGAATCAGATATGATTAAAGATGTCACCTGTTGCCTACCGTGGAATCATTTAGCTACTCATCCCAATGGCAATGTAAGTTTATGTTGTCAAGCAAAATTAGATGACGGGTCTGGATTCGCCAAATCAGAT
>Ga0172376_10001560_pt1 | contig 29181 bp, 22 predicted proteins | sample Lak35m_FD_121114 | JGI IMG/M metagenome (GOLD analysis project Ga0172376, IMG submission 121114) | Freshwater microbial communities from Kabuno Bay, South-Kivu, Congo - kab_092012_35m | ecosystem: Environmental > Aquatic > Freshwater > Lake | place: Democratic Republic of the Congo: South-Kivu...
AAACCGGTCACGTTGTAGCTTTGGCTAACTGCACCAATAGCGTGTGACACGTCGTTCAATTCGTTCACCAGAGCATCACGAACAGCAGCCCAACCAACGGCGGCACAGCAGAACATGAGGGTGATCACGAGCATCAGCTCGGCCGAAACAACAAAACCAGCTTCATCATTAAAGAGCTTGCGCAACATGTGTGTGAGATCCTTATTCATAGGATTGAGAGACTGATATTGGCCCAAGGAATTTGGACCAGCGACCCGCATTTCTCGACTGATGCAGCAGTCCAAGAAACACCTTCGCGCACCGCACTTTCGGATAGCCGCCGAGAAGAACGATGGTGTGATTTGGTAGCCGCCAAATCACGACACCCTGCAGGAGTGAATTGTGTGACGAGTGATACTCGTCAATTTGTACTCGCGGGCCGCGCTTCGCAGCGCGGCCCTGGGGACATCGACGCAATCACTGCGAGCTGAGCTCTCCGAGCCAAGCTCTGAACATGGCGCTCTCTCACCTTCGCCATGAGCAGTAACGTCATCGAGTAATGTCAGAAATAAGAGGAGTGAACTCGCAGAGCGGCATTATCACGCCGACGCGTCATTCAAAGTGACTTGATTGGTAGAAGCTGGTTGCAACTGACTGTTGCTTGAGGGGTGCCAGAGTCTTTGGCAGCCACCGTGCCGAAAACGTTGCCGAGCCGCCACATGCCGATGTTGCATTCAGAAAACATCAGCGGCGAAATCGCTGTAAGTCGTTGGGACAGCACCAAAAGCCGCTGTCGCCAATTGGCATCATTCGATGTTGCAAAAAAACAATCCGACAGCAGCCCGAAGTTGGCTGCTATCGGATTCTATTATCAGATTGTTTTAACACACCGTCAAAAAAACACATCACGTGCCTACAGACGGCGTCTCATCAGATGAGAATGAGCGAACCACAACTTGTCAGCCCCCATCGAGACTTGTCCGAATAGCTCGGATTATGTGCCTTCTGCGACATTTTCCAAACTTGGGTCGGCTTTGCCGGCGACAGTTGAAAATGTGATGCCACGACAGTCGCAATCGTCCGCATCGTCGTTAAATCCCGCTCCTGAGCATCTGGCATGAAAACCACCATCGGTCCGACGCTTCTGGATACCGGTGATGTTGTAGCTTTGACTCACTGCACCAAGAGCCTCGGAAACATCATGTAGCTCCAGCACGAGGCTATCACGAATTGAGACAAAGCCGACGACGGCACCGCAGATCATCAAAGTCGCGATAATGGCCAGTTCGGAAGAGAAGATAAAACCAGACTCGTCGCGCAACAGAAGTTGCCACATAATTGTGTTCCCGTATTGATAGTCGTGTGAATGAGAGAGAAACTTCAGAACCGAGAGCTCATCTTCGTTGGGATTAGCCGTCCCGAGTCGAAGGGCTATGAAAAAACTCCCGCCAAGATGTCTTGGCGGGAGCGAGAGTTATAAGGCTCACGCTAGCTGTAGATTACAGCGTGCCTTCTGCAACGTTCTCGAGGCTCGGATCGGCCTTGCCGCAAACTGCACCAAAGGTGATGCCTTTGCAGTCGCAGTCGTCGTTCTCGTCGTTGAAGCCCGAGCCGGTGCAGCTCGAGTGAGCGGTGCCGGTCGCACCAGCGTCAGCGCTGAGGCTGCGATAGTTGTACGATTGGTTCAGAGCGCCAACCGCTTCCGAGATGTCGCCGAGTTCGGTGACCAACGCGTCACGGATCATGGCCAAGCCAACGATCACGCCGCAGAACACCAGGGTGGCGATGATGGCCAACTCGGCCGTGAGAACGAAGCCGTTCTCGTCATTGAAGAACTTACGCATGTTGAGAATTCCTTAGATACACTGAGAGAGTTGAGAGAGAACTGAGATGACCATGTAATTACTGACACGGTCAGTGAGACTTCCGCCGCGACTTGCCTGTCGGCGACGACGACCGCTGATTGGAGCGCAACACTCCTCACAGAAACCGTATGCGAATGCTTGGCGAGCAGACGCAACCACATGTGGTATATTCAGAGGCAGAAAAGACTGCCGATTCGATTTAGAGATGAGGTCGGAGTCGCGCGGCTATCGCGACTCCGACTCTCTCACACACACGCACTGTGACCAGCACAGGTGCGCATCTTTATGCCCTGCCACGCGACCTCTCACAGCGGTGGCTGGGGCTCTCAATCGTGACCGAATTGAAGCTGCTCAAGGCGGCTTCGATGCCTCACTGACCGTTCCTGGATTTCGCAACAAGGTCGCACCGCACGGCAGTCCGGCTATGACTGCCGTGCGGGGATCTCACACCAAAGCGAATCGTTGTTTGCGAACTGCCGAAGTTGACCGTCAGGTGAGATTTGTGTTTCGTGTGGCACCCTTCAAAAGCAGCGAGTGTGCCAAGACGGTCAAGTAGCAGAATCAAGCCAAGAGTGGCGATATCGCACCACGCGACAATACGACGGAACTGGCTAGATGGATCAGGAGTTACGTCGGACAGATAATTTGCCAAGACATCTGGTCTGGCAGATCGGACACGAGTGTCGCTTGCGGTCGGTGATCAACGATCGTTGCGATATGACAAGACATTCTGATTGTCAGCATTGACAATTGTGGCTGGTGAGCGATGTCTGGCTGGTCGCAAATCAACGACAGCAGCACCACAAGTGCATGGTGCTGCTGAGGTTGAGATATCAGTTAGTCTCAAGAGTCTTATTCTGCGGGTTTGCGCGGCTGAACAGGCTGCGTGAAGCCATGAGATTGCGGAGTGGGACTCATTCGCTGCTCACTCTTCGCGGACGCGTCCATGTCGTGAAGTCGTTGACACAACTCGCGGATCTTCGCTTTGAGCTCGTCACACTCGTCAAGGTTGCGAGTCCCAGCGCGGGCCTCTTGAGGAACGACGATCGCTCGGTCGAACAATGGGCGACTGTCGAGGATTTCGGCGTTAAGCACCGCACCTCGAGCCTCAGCTCCAATCAGTTCCTCGGTAATCAGCTCGCCATCTGTGATATTCGCTTGGGGAGCCGCACCCTACCGCCGGGCAATCGACTGGGGTGCTGGGCCGTCCTCGCCATCTGTGATATTCGCTTGGGGAGCCGCACCAGGAACACCGGCAGCGCTAATCCCGGCACTTGATCCAACTGCAGCGGCAGCCCCACCGCCAGCGACTTCGAACCCTCCGCCGATTCCACCAAAAGCACCCGTGGTTGAAATCCCCGTCGTACTGAAGCCACCAGCGATCGAGTTGGTCGTCGTTGTAATGACGAGTTGGTTACCAACATCGACGTAGCCGCTCCCTCCACAGTGAGCATGTTCGCCATTTGACGAGACTGCGGTGACGCTGCCGTATCCGTAAGATTGATTCAGGCCTCCAAAAGCCGTGGCGATGTCGGCCAATTCGCCAACCAAAGCTCCGGAAACGGCATTCCAGCCAGTGACCAGTGCGAGAATCACAACTGTCGCCAAAATGATGAACTCAGCCGTGATAATTGCGCCAGTCTCATCATCAATGAACATTTTCAAGAAACAGTACATGGGCTCTCCTCTCTCCTCGATTTGAAAACTCGACGAGCAGGAGATCCCGGCCTAAGACGCGATTACTCAACCTAATGGTCGGCAATGGGAACGACTGTCCAAGGCAGCCTCAAAAGTGTTGCGGACCTTCGAGTAGACGGTGCTCTGGGGGAATTCTCAATCCCCGAACACCACCAATTGCTGCCTTGGACAAGTCGAACACAACGAGCCAATGCTTCATTGATCTCAGATAAAGCGACTTAGTGTTGCGGACCAAGTCACCCCGCTGACCAATGAACAATCGACTCGGTTTCAGTGGTCTCTCAGGTCACCGAAACACGCGATGGCGGTCTCTCTCCCTCGCCACACTCGTAACTTGAACCCAACGACAATCTCTCAGGTTGTGCCGGGCTACTCTTGATGATTGATTCTTGCCACCGGTCGGAACTGTCGCTCCGCTGCGATCGGCATGACCCGGATAGATCGCAGAACCCATGCCATCATTGCAATCGACATAACCGTCATGACCTGACATTTGACGTAACACACTTGCGTCAAACGAATTGCAGCATCTACTTAGCTAGAAACTGCGGACTATTGACTGGTAGCGTCGGCCAACCATGTAAATCCTGCTTGTCAGATTGTCATGACAATGCGATCGGCTTCTCGGGCGGTGTCGACGTGGCCCAACCGAGCCTTGTGAGATCGGGTCGGAGCCGTATAGTCCCAGCGACTGGAGTGACCGGCAGTAGGCTCATTTCAGCCATCAATAATATGACTGCGATGACTGCCACCCGCTGCGTCCGCTATTCTTCTGATCGCGGGACGCTTCGCTGAAAGGAGCACGTTCGTGAAGGCCAAGATTGTTTCTCTGCCTGGTGACGGCATTGGACCTGAAGTTGTCGGTGAAGCTGAGCGAGTCTTGGCGGCAGTAGCGGCTCAATTCGGACATCAGTTTGAGATTCAATCGCTACCCATGGGCGGCTGTGCGATCGACGAATTTGGAACGGCACTCCCCGACCATACGTTGGCCGCATGCCGAGAGTCTCATGCAGTACTCTTAGGGGCTGTCGGTGGACCGAAGTGGGACGATCCCAAAGCGAAAACTCGACCAGAAGCTGGCCTGCTGAAAATTCGCAAAGAACTGCAACTGTTCGCGAACTTGCGGCCAATCAAAACATATGAGGCGCTTCTGGAGTCCTCTCCGCTCAAAACAGAGATCGTCAAGGGCGTAGATATTCTCTTCTTTCGAGAATTGACCGGCGGGATTTATTTCGGTGAATCAGGGCGTCGCCCTCATCCGAGCGGTGAAGAAGCCTTCAACGTAATGCAGTACTCGACCGAGGAGGTAGCGCGCATCGTGCGATTGTCCGCAGAAGCAGCTCGCAAACGACGCAAGAAGCTGACGATGGTCGACAAGGCCAATGTCTTGGAAGCCTCGCGGTTGTGGCGTCAGGTCTCTCAGGAAATTATCAATAAAGAATATCCCGACTTGGAGTATAGCGTCGTGCTCGTCGACGCCATGGCCATGCACCTAATTTCACGGCCTCGGGATTTCGACGTCGTCGTTACCGAGAATATGTTTGGTGATATCCTCACCGACGAGGGTTCAATGCTAACTGGATCACTCGGAATGCTGCCATCGGCTTCAATTGGTTCTTCGGGACCGGGACTTTACGAACCAATCCATGGCTCTGCGCCGGACATCGCAGGCAAGGGCATCGCGAATCCTTTAGCAACGATTCTAGCTGCGGCCATGTTGCTGCGCCATTCGCTTTCACTCGAAGCCGAGGCCACCGCAATCGAATCGGCAGTGGACCAAGTCCTCGCAGCGGGATGCCGAACGAAAGATATCGCCCGAGGCGGCCCCAGCCTTTCAACGCACGAAATGGGCAACAAGGTTCTCGACGCGCTTCAATCTCGGTAAGACAGTTCGTGGAGTTACAATTAATCAATACTGCTAGGACCCGTTGCAAGGGGAAGTAGGTAGCCGTGGTCGCGTGGAATCCGAATCGAGTTTTGAGAATTGCAACGCGTACCAGTACCCTCGCAATGTGGCAGGCACGCCATGTCGCGAGCTTGATAACAGCAGCATACTCCAACGTTAGAATTGAACTTGTTGAAGTCAGCACCCAAGGCGATCGTGATCGTGCCACTGCATTATCAACAATGGGTGGTCAGGGAGTGTTTACTCGTGAAGTCCAGGCAGCTGTACTTGATGAGCGTGCTGATTTAGCGGTGCATAGCCTGAAGGATTTACCGACCGATAACACTCCCGGATTAAAGCTTGCCGCAGTTCCGCGTCGGGCGTCAATGTTCGACGCATTAATCCTGCCAGCAACTCAGAAGGCCGATGGTCAGTCGGGCCGTGAATTACTACTTGCTCTACCCAAGGGTGCCAAAATTGGCACAGGAAGCCTACGTCGCCGAGCTCAATTGTCACACCTAAGGCCGGATTTACAATTTGTCGAGAACAGAGGCAACATCGATACTCGCTTAAAAAAATTGGACGACGGACAATTTGCGGCGATCGTGCTTGCGGAAGCTGGCCTCAGCAGGCTCGGATTGGAAGAACGCATTTCTGGACGCCTGCAACCTCCCGATGTGTTTCCCGCCGTCGGGCAAGGGGCAATTGGGATCGAATGCCGCAGCAAAGATCTTGAAACTCAGCAGATACTGAACTCGATCACTGCCCCTGATGTAATGGCAACAGTGACGGCTGAACGAGCCGTCCTATCGGACTTAAGAGCGGGGTGTCACGCACCGCTTGGGGTAATGAGCCAATTTCTGCCTAATGGCAGAATGCAATTAGAAGCAGTGGTGTTGAGCGCGGACGGGCAAGAACGAGTGGCAACATCAGCAGTCGGCACGGTGTCATCTGCCCCCATGCTTGGCCTAACCGTGGCAATGACGCTCAAATGTCTTGGTGCATATCGACTCTTATGCAAATAGACTCTGGGGCCGCAATGGAAGAAAATGAAACACCGTGCACATTCTTGCGTGCCTAGCCAACTCTGAAACAAGGAATCGCCATGGAGACATTCGAGGCGAGTATTAAACTTCCATGCTCGATGCGCGATGCTTTTGAGTTTCTCATTCAACCTGCGAATATCAAACTCATCAGCCCCGCTGCCATGGGGCTTTTTTTTGTAAAAGCACCTGAGCGACTCAGTCTTGGCGCGAAAATGCACTTCAAAGTGCAGGCTTACGGCGTTGTTCGCGAAGCCGTCCATGTAGTCACTGAATTCTCCGCGTCAGAACGATTTGTGGAACAACAGATCGATGGCCCCATGAAGCAATGGATTCACGAACATATCTTTGAGGAATCTGATGATGGCGTATTGGTCACAGATCGAATTCAGTTCGAACCACCAGGGGGAGTTGTAGGGCTAGTCATAAACAAGGGACGCATCATGGATAATCTCGAAGAAGGCTTTGACCATCGGCATTCGCGACTCGAAAAACTGCTCTCAAAATAATTTTCGTTAATTCAATAACAAGTAGTCGTTCAAATTCGCTGCACGAGAAAATAACAACTATGCCTGCGAACAAAGACGATAAAAATCGACGGAATGTCGCCACGTTAGTCGCCCTCATTGGATTGCTCGCGACAGGAATGGCCATTCTCGGATTAGTTATGATGGTACTTGGACCAGCGGTCTCTGTAATTATCCTCGTGACCGCGACTATGATCGGAATTGGTGCCTTACAGTATGTCACTTGGGGCTGGAAACTCGACCGGGACCAACTCCGCGATGAAGGCGACGAACGACCAGTCCACGATTAAATGAAGCGACCGTTAAACGAAGTTGGGACTCGCTGACAGACGACATCTTTGCGAAATTGAACGTAGGAACCCGTTGGAATGGCTCGACAGTTTGTAGGCGAATTAAAAGATGCAGATGTCGTCGAAGAGACATTTCTGCTGGCAGACAAGCAACTGCGAGCGAATCGCAACGCCAATCTATACTTATTAGCAACGTTGCGAGATCGCTCAGGTTCAGTTAATGCATTGATGTGGAATGTGCGTGAAGATCAATGCCAGTCTTTTGAGGCTGGTAATTATGTGAAGATCAAAGGCAAGGCCCAGCTTTATCAGGGGACTTTGCAGGTTATCCTCACAAACATTCAGAAGGCCGATCCCACAGGATTGAATATTGAAGATTTCGAACTCAAGCCGCGGCAGGACATCGAAAAACTCACCACTCGAATGCGAGAGATCCTACTGTCAATTGAAGACCCGTCGATTCAAGCACTCATGGAATGCTTTCTGATCGATGAACCGCTTATTACGCGGATGCAGCAAACCGGAGCCGGAGTCAAGGCCCATCACGCTTACCCAGGAGGACTTGTCGAGCATGTCGTTAATATTCTCGAAACCGCAGTGCGGATTCGAGATCTCTATCCAGAAGTGAATTTTGATTTACTGCTTGCTGGAATATTTTTACACGACATCGGCAAAGTCCGCGAAATGGATTTTGGAACGACATTTTCTTACACCGATGAAGGCCAACTACTTGGTCACATGGCAATTGGCGTAGAAATGCTGACAGAGAAAATCCGCCAAGTAACAAGGCTCACCAGTGAAGAGTTCCCCAGAGAGCTTGAGTTGCGGCTGAAACACATGATTTTGAGTCACCATGGCAGTTACGAGCATGGAAGTTCTCGCTTACCAATGACTCCCGAAGCTATCGCACTGCATCACCTCGATAACCTGGACGCCAAAGTGCATGAATTCGCAAGGACTATCGAGGATGATCCGAACGGAGATTCCCCGTGGACTCCATTCGTTCCCCGACTTGACCGCAAGATCTTCAAGGGACGACGTGACAGCGAGTAGACACGCCGTAGAGTCACTGCAATTCATATGTAGCCCATTAGTGCGATTCAACAGTGCATGTCGAAACGAAGATGCCGCAGTAAGCACCAACGTATAAAATACTTTACAGATGCCATGCCCCTAATGAATTGGTCCCCGCCCTATTGAGGGCGATCAGCGGGCAGTGTGGCGTTCCATGCCTCGATTGCATTTTTTAATTGCGCCACGATATCCGGACGAGCACCGGCGAGGTTGTTCGCTTCTTGAACGTCAGCTTCGATATCATAAAGCTCAGGGTTGCTGCCATTGAAATTCATGCAGAATTTCCACTTCCCATTGCGTACCGCGAGGTCGGGGTTGTCCTGCTCCACGGTACCAGGTCGATCAGGTGGTCGACGCCAAAAAATGGGAGCGACACGGCCATGGCGGTCGCATCCCAAAAGTGTCGTGGCAACATCTTCGCCGTCTAAAACGTGACCTTTCGGAAGTGGCGTATTGGTAATCCCATATAACGAACGGTTTAGATCGAGCGCGCACATGACGGAGTCGTAATTGACACAGCCAATCGTGGTACGAGGCATACGACTCGGACACCACACGATCAACGGCGAACGAATACCGCCCTCATAGAGCCAAGTTTTCCCACCGCGATATGGTGTCGAAGAACCAGCGCCATCCTCGTGACCGTTATCAGACAGAAGTGCAATCAGTGTGGTGTCTCGCAGCTTTGAATCTTTCTGAATGCGATCGAAAAGGCTCCCTAATTGCCGGTCCATTTCGGCGAGAACAGAATAGTAGAGCACTCGCTTACTGTTATCAGTCGCTGCGCGAGCGGCTCTAGAGGGAAAGAACGGCGAGTGCACATCGTCAGGCCACAAGTTGAGGAAAAACGGCTTGCCGCTCGCTTGTGCTTGGTCAATGAAGCCGATCGCGGCTGTCACAAATTCCGAGGTGATCGTAGATCGTTCTGCCCATCGAATTTGTCCGCAGCCAAGTGCAGCCGACCCGAGGTCATGCTGCCGAGTTGGCTTTCCGTTGAATGCGTTGAGAATCGGAAGCACTCGGGGACCAAGCCCTTCGAAGTTTGTGAGCGAGACATGGAACCCATAATCGACAATTAGTGGAGCATCTCCGACGTCACGTTGCCCACCCATATGCCATTTGCCGAAGTGCCCGGTCATGTAACCAGCTCGCTGCAACTCACGTGCAAGAACGGGTGCTTGGGGATCAAGCCAATGCGCCACTCCGCGCCGTTCGTTGGCCTGCCGGTTATCGAGGTACGAAGTAATACGCCAACGATGCGGATATTGGCCGGTGGTCAAAGCGACTCGAGACGGTGAGCAGATCGGCGAGTTCACATAGAAGCTATGGAACCTCAATCCTTCGGCGGCGAGTCGGTCGATATTCGGTGTTTGCACTTGTTTGCCACCGAAGCATGACAAGTCGGTCGACCCCATGTCGTCGACAAGTACGACGATTACATTGAGCCGCGCGGATTCAGCAGCATGCAAATCGTTGATACCAATCGCCAAGAACAAGCCAAGAGTCATGTTGATGATGAGCAAGTTCATGGGAGCTCGTCTGAGAATGTAAGAGTCGGTCGTTGGATGAACGCCACGGCATTTTAATCGCGACAACAGCGCGAGTGGCCTATTCATCGCTGGGAGAACGGCGTTGTTGTTTGCGCTGCGACTGCTGTTGCTTGGCTCTGAGTCGTCGCTCGATGGAACCCTTGGTTGGCTTAGTTGCACGCCGCGTCTTCGGCGGTTTGGCGACAGAACGCAGCATTTCCGCGAGTTTGTCGAGGCACGCTTGCAAGTTGCGCGGCTGATCTCGGAACTCTTGGCTGGTAATGGCAATTTTTCCGTCGTTTAAGAGACGGCTCTGAAATGCGTTTACAAAGCGCTGCCGGACGGCCTCGGGGAGCTTACCGGGATGCCATTGCAGCGTGACTTTGGAATTGACCTTATTCACGTTCTGGCCACCAGGACCGCCGCTTCGCGCGTAGGCAATATCGAGATCATCCCACAGCACACAAATCGCCGCAGTGATCGAGACAGCAACGGAACTAGGAAGCAGCGGAGACTGCATGATTCGAGCTTTTATGACAGGCGATTGGGCAACGGATTAGACAACCCAAACACATTAGCTAGGAATGCGAATAGCGATGATCACTCACGGTAAAGTCCGTGTTGCAAGATGTATTCTTCTACGGCGCGGGGCACCATGAAGCGGATGCTTTGCCCGTACTTTACTCGTTCACGGACACTGGTTGCCGACAGGCCGACACCGGGCATCGTCACGAAACGCACTCTCGGCACAATGCTGGGGGCAAGCCCCAGTAGAAATTCTTCACAGGGCCGACTTCCCCGATTCACGGCCACGATTGTCGCCAGTCGCGCAATCCGTTCCGGTTCGCGCCATGTTGGTAGGTCGCGCAATGAGTCTGCACCCATCAAAAAAAAGAGTGTCGCGTCGGGATTGTCTCGTTGCACTTGTGACAGTGTGTCGACGGTCCAAGATGTTTCCGTTCGATCAAGCTCAAAAGTCTTCACAAAGAATTGTCGATGTCCCGCAATCGCAAACTTAAGCATCTCAACACGACGCCCCCCATCAGTCAGTTCAATATCTTTGTGCGGAGGGCGACGAGTCGGCACGAACCAGACTTCGTCTAGTTGGCATTGTTCGCGAGCCTGCTCCGCCAAAAGCAGGTGCCCGAGATGCACAGGGTCAAACGCCCCACCGTAAATTCCGAGTCGCATGAATGTTGATCCAATGAGAGCGTCGCGGCCGAAGGATGACGCGTATGAAAGTGATCAAGCCAGTGCCCCACATGAGACCGAGGCATCGCTCGCTTATGGGGTATGACTGATTCTCGATTCTGGCATACCGCCTAACCTACGTCCTCTCCGCGCAGCACTCCATCGAACACTCGACTCTCGAACTTTTCACCCCATGAGCAACTCCGCGTTAACTCCTTACCAACAAAAAGTCGCCTCTTGTTGTGAAACGGTGCTGAAGCGCGAGGGTTCCGTTGGGCTCATCGGCTTGTGCCAGCAATTAGGATTTCTGCACTTCACTCAGATCGACGACTGGAAGCACGGTAAGCCCGATGCGACACCTCTGCATCTGAAACTGAAAGTCGGAGCAGAAAAGCTGAGCAAGGTGATGAGCACGCTTGAAGGCTGGGCTCTTGAGAACAACATGATCCCGCTGCAAGTGCCGTATGAACGGCTCGGTCGCCACGGTACTGAGCCACTTCCGATCTTGCTGACGAATGATCCAGCACACGACGCGATCTGGCGACGCCATTGGATACCGGCCGGGCTTTCGGCACATAAAGCCGAGAAGCTCGCACAGAAACTGACGAGGCCTCAGGAACTCGTGGTGTTTGCTCAGACCGTTAACATGCAGTTCTGCCAAGAGTGCTCCGCCGAGCTCTGCCTTGGTGATCTCTTCGCGCAGGAACACGATCAACCGTTGTGCCTCAATTGTGCGGACCTCAATCACCTCGAATTTCTACCGGCTGGAAATGCGACACTGACGCGCCGGGCTCGCAAATTCTCGCCGTTGGTTGCAGAGGTGTTGCGACTCAATCAACGCCGCAAGCGCTACGACCGCGTCGGATTACTCGTCGCCGCCACAGCGCTTGATCAAGCAGAAACGTCCATGCATGACGATGCCTCGGAGCGAGCTCGGCTTCGTCAAAAATCAGCCATCGCGCGGGCCAAAGCGGACGAAAAACTCGTCGCCGAAATGTCCGCGCTGATCTTGTCTCAGTTTCCCAACTGTTCGCCGAACGAGGCGCATGCGATTGCCGCTCACACAGCGGTACGTGGCAGCGGCCGCGTTGGACGATCTGAAGCCGGACGTAACCTCGATGCCAAGGCCATCGAACTCGCCGTCATCGCCTGGATCCGTCATCAGCACACAAACTATGACCAGCTATTGATGAGCGGCGTCGGGCGTCAGGATGCGCGTGAACGGATTCGCTCAGACGTGCAACAACGGTTGCAGATGTGGCGCTAGGCCGGCTCTCACTCGATGCAGAATATCCGGTCGGAAAAACTACTGGCAAGAACAGAGACAGCCACCGATGATCGCGAGCGATCCAAAGTCGTTGACATTGCGTCTGCTCAGATCAGGATCAGCCGGTCATAAGTAGCTCTGAGCCCGCCGTTACAGTCCGAGACTCTTCTTACGAGCAAGGATGCCTTCCACCCAACGCCGTTCGTCAGTGCCCGGTGGATAAAGTTTGCTGAGGTTATCGGCGAGCGTCCAAAATCGAGCCTCGTGCCCAACACGCTCGTCGATCAAAAATCGCTTGAGTTCGTCACCCTGATTGGTACCGAACAACCACATCGCGCAATGCACCCGATCGAGCACCGTCGCCGATGCCGGAAACGCAACCACCGAGCGAGGGACGATTTCGGCATGCTGCGTACTGGTCATCAACAACGGCGCGCGTTCGGAGACAGATCGCAATCGCACTTTCTCGCCTTTGACGGCGACTAATGAACGGCATTGATCGAGCTGCACTCCAAGCCCTTGCGCAATCTTGCGAGCAGCATCAAATTCGAGTGTGAAAACGCCCACGGCTCCATTCGCCGCTGAACCAGCATTTGTTTCCACTGAATCATCGAGACACTCGTCATCGAAATTCACCGTAGACGCCTCATCGAGAGACACACAACCGCCTCCCAAAGTCCACAGCCACATTGCGGTGAGCCGCGCGTCGGATTCGAATCCAGTGGCATCAGCGTCGCTAAAAATTAATGCGAGCGCCTCATTGGAGACGGCCGCCCAGACAAATTCGAGATACTCGCGAAGCGTTGCAACGTCGCCGTTGGCTTTCTCCACATGCGTAAAGCGGCTGAAGATTTCGAGTGCCGGGCCGAGGCACGCGAAGATGGCATCCGCACCCACAATGCCTTCGGCAGCAAGTCGAGGCATCCAGTCGTGAATTCGACGCGGCAGTTCGCTCAGCACGTCTCGCCATTCACCAATGACCTCGCCAGCCCGAACGGAACGAGGCCGACAGACAAGGTGAATTGACGATGTCAGCGCCGCAGAATTAAGAGCCCGCAGCCGATGCGCCATCTCGGTGTCGAGCGGCCATGACGCCGTCACCATCCAACCGGCATCGATCATGGCTTGCAGTTGTGTCTCCCAACCAGATGTCGATTTATGAGCGAAGACGACAACTGCCATTCCTGTGGGCATACAGATGCGTCGCGCTTCCGTCATGCACTCGGTCATCACGCGCTGAAAGTAGGCTTTGTCTTTCCCCTCATTCAAATTCACGACGCACTCCACATCGCGGCGTGTGAGTTGCGGAAACTGACTGATGAGCGATGTCGTCCCTAGTGATCGTTTCAGCCACACAAAAAAGAAATCCGACAATTCGGCATACGGCACCGAGTCGTAATAGGGAGGATCAGTGACGATGCATGAGCACGCCTCATCGGGTAACGGATGTTCGGTCGCCGATGCGAACAACGCTTGGCCGCTGCCGGTGTTTTTAAGTACCTCGGCAAGGTCATGAATCGTCTTACACGTGTTGGTCAAGCATGCCTTCCAACCGCCAGGCGCAAAGAGTGCAGGCGATTCGACGAAGTCCCACAACATCGGGATGGCTTGTCGCCCGAATGTATAGGCCGACGACTGACTCTGCGGATTCCATCGGCAGAATGCAGAGTCTCGATCGATCTGCCGATTCGCAGTGAGCGCGATAATGGTCTGTACGGCGTCTGCCTCTTCGGCCGGCAGACACTGGAAGCAAGACTCACGTAATCGGCGTAGGACAGCAGACAGCGTGAGATGTTGCACTAACTGCCGAGCATTGAAGAAGTCGCCATAGGTGGTGACTCCGTATTTACGAGTGCGATAGCCGCCGCCCTTGCTACCCGTGCCATCCTGAGGAGTCGGTTCATCGGGAATCGCCGAGAACCCGAAAGGAGTCTCCTTAGCGAGCACTTCCAGCCGTGCTGTCGCGCGTTGGATCGCCAGTAAGTCGCTGTCGCGCGGTAATCGGAATGTCTTGCCGGTGCGCTCGCTGCTTGCCTCGACGACACACAACAACCGCGCATCTCGTGAACCACCTCGACGAGTTTTGAGTTGCTCGCGGACTCGCGCAACGGGTGTGGTGTAGCCGCAGCACGGACAAGTGACCGAACCTCCGTTTACGGTGCCCGTGAATGATGGGGACTCGATCACTACATCGGGATTCGCAACATCGCGCCAGACTTCGTCGCGCCGAGCAATGATTCGCAATTCGATCGATGACTCCTCACGTTGGGGAACGAATTGCAGCGCGACTTGCTTGTTAGCTTTGCTGGAAAGCCACAACGATCGCAGCAGCGGAATCTCGATGCCACATGCCGGCCCTTCACAACGAATGGTTCTCGCCCAGAGGTAATTCAACGCCCGTTGGCCGTCAGGCGACAGGGGATAGAACTCGGCGAGTTCGCTCTGCAATTGCTGTCCGACCCACTCACCCCAATGCGTAAGTGTCTCTGGTAATGTGGCACCAAACTTTGGGATCAGTTCGAGCAGCACTCGGTTCAGCAGTACGGGCACGGGGTTGAGATCGCTCGCGAAGGAGTCTGCCCCAATCCGCAGTGCTTCGAGTGGAATCGCTCCCCCTCCGGCAAAGGGATCTGCGACAAGCGGCCGCATCCCTTCGAAGCCAGTAAGCGCCTCGTGTGCCGCAACCGTCAGGGCACGGCTGGTTTGTACGAATACAGGGACGCGGCTGTTCTCTCGAATAGAGAACTCCGCGATGAAATTCAGCAAGGCCTCGCGGAGCATGACTGGCGTCTGCGTGGGAGTCGCCGCCGTTCGTTGCGGTACATCGACGCAGCGCTGAGCCCATTGCTTCCACAGAGCAAGCCCAACGGAGGTTGAGTGGTTCCTGCTTTGTAGTTGTCGAGACTCGAGGCTTGATGCTTTGGGGAATACGCGCTGTGAGAACTCGTTCATCAAACGCGAGGCAGTTTCCACGAACGCGGCGGGGCAAAACTCATCCGCAGGATCAGGCCAGAGTGCGGCGCAGAGGACGGCTCGGCAGGCTGCTAAGGGACGCCGAGCCCACCAAATATGAAGGGTCGAGATACTCCCAAACTTGTCCTTGCGAGCATGCTCTGAAATACGAGCAATCGGTAGATCAACTTCGATGAGTCGTCGAGGCGTGCGATTCGATGTCACTCGTTCGTCCTTGAATTGGTCACCTGCATTGCGAGACAGCACAACGTTTAACTGCAACGAGTTCACATTGGGAGCGCTGCCGTTGCCTGAGGCATTGGTAGCCTCGTTGCTTGTGACTCCGGCACGAGCACTATTGAATGCCCGGTAACATGCCGACGTGCTTCGAAGCTTGGGCCAAGAACTAGCGCCGGTTCTCTTTCATGAAAGACATTTCGCATGTTGTCTGTTGCTGACGCGCTGGCTCGAATCGCAGAGACCGTGAAGCCGCTGCCGATCACTTCGCAACCGATCATGCAGACGCTCGGACGAGTACTGGCGGCGGACATCGTCGCGGATCTCGATTCACCGCCGTTTGATAAGGCGCTGATGGATGGCTTCGCAGTGCAAGCGGCGAGCGTGCAAACATCCCCTTGCGAGCTAATCGTCATTGAGGAAGTCACTGCCGGACGAGTGCCGCAACGCTCCTTAGGTGCCGGACAAGCGACACGGATCATGACCGGCGCCATGCTTCCGATCGGTGCTGATGCGGTCGTGAAGATTGAGGACTGCCAACTCATGGGAGCCAACGGCGAGCGTGTCCTCATCTCCACGAGCAAGGTACGCCCCGAGCAAAACATCCTGCGGCGTGGGACGTCCATGCGTGCCGGGCAGCGCGTGATGTCCGCCGGTCGGTTGCTCCGTGCTCAAGAGTTGGCTGCGTTAGCAGAGATGGGACAGCCCTGCGTCACCGTGCGACCGCGGCCTCGTGTTACCGTCCTGGCAACGGGTGATGAACTGGTGCCAATCGAACAGACGCCAGGACCAGGACAAATCCGGAATTCGAACGAAACGATGCTTGCGGCTCAGATTATCCAAGCTGGATGTGAGGCGGTGCCGCTCGGAGTTGCGCGCGATGAAAGATCGCATTTGCACGAAAAAATTGCGGAGGGACTCAACGGTGATCTGCTGCTGCTGTCCGGAGGAGTGTCAGCGGGCAAACTCGACCTGGTGCCGTCCGAGCTGGAACACGCCGGCGTTCAACAGGTCTTTCACAAGATCAACATGAAGCCTGGCAAGCCCTTGTGGTTTGGGATGCTGAAACGCGCCGAGCGTCCCTGTTTTGTTTTCGGCCTGCCCGGCAATCCCGTCAGCAGCATGGTCTGTTTTGAACTTTTTGTTCGTACTGCAATCCGCAAACTCACCGGAGAAAGTCGTCTGCTCCCCGAGCCTCAAATGGCTCGGCTCACTCATTCTCATCACCATAAAGACGACCGCGAGACTTATTTCCCCGCCGCGTTGGGGACCGAAAATGGCAGCTTGGCCGTGAGGCTCATGAACTGGCACGGCTCGTCAGACCTGCAATCCACAGTCAACGCCAACGCGATGGTGGTATTTCCGCCCGTACCAAGCGACTACGCCGCTGGAGCCCTGGTCCCAGTGATGAGCTGGTAAGCGCGACACTTCCGATTAGTCAAACTAGCGAAGCGGCATGCGACTCTTCCCGAGATACCGGCTGTGCTCCGCGCTCCGGCGGAAACCCCTGCACGATCGACACCGACGTCAAAACACGAATGACCGGCAGTCGATACACCTAGAGCACGGGCCAGACTCACGGGCCTGACCGATCAAGTGGCATCGCAATGTTCGAGCTAAGGATGGCTCGCCACCGGTAGCTGCATCAGCCAATTCCGCCAGTTCAGGGAGAGAGCAGTGAGAATTACGGTCTCAGCACGAGCATGGATGCTCAGCGCAGCCACCGGGATGGTGATCCTGCCGAGCTCCCTTACCTTTGCCGACGGCTCGCCGCGTTTTGCCGCACAGCGTCAACCCGTGACTGCGGAATCAGGGACTGCCCGTCCCGAAGACAGCGGTGAAGGTGCGGGTGTGCAAAACCAAGTGAATCGCCTGTATTCCCGGTTCGGCGGCAAAGCCGTGCGAGCACCGCGAGAAGTCGCCCCGGCGTTGGTGTCGGCGGCAGGCAGTACACTGGCGAAGTCAGGCCCCCACGAGTCAGGTATTCGGCAGGCCTCTAACGAAGTGCCTCAAAGCCCGGTCAACGAGCCCGCTCGCTTGAACGACGTTGCTCCTGCTCGCCAGGCGATCGAGAGCTCGCGACCGGCACGAGCACTTTTCACCGTGAAGAGTTCAGGCAGCGGCGTGCGTCAGGTCTCTGGAGCCAACGAAGGCCAGTACGCTCAGTCAGCTCCGAATTCAGAAGTGCAACGCAAGCTGGAAGAAATGTACCGCAAGAGTGGTCGCGAAATGCCTTCGATGCAGATGCAAGATTTGCCCGAACGCAATCTCAAGCAGAAGCTACCGCCACTGCCGCCTCAAACGACTGCTCAACCATCCGGACAGCCTGTCGCTCAGAGCCGGGTTTCCAATTTCTTTAAGTCGATCAGCCCGTTCAAATCGACTAAGTCGTCTTCGGACGAGCGACCGTCACGCATTGAGAAGATGTCGCCGGAACAAGTTCGACAACAACAGGCCGTACAAGCACAGCAGCCCGCTCCAAACTATCAGAACTTCCAAAGCCAGAACTTCCAAAGCCGCAACTTGCAAGGCTCGCCTTCGCAAGGAGCGGGGATCGGCTTACTGCCACAACCCGCAACACCGGTGGCAGAGGTTCCACAAGTCACCGCGCCGCGATTGTTCCCACCTGCCGGGACCAGTGAGGTCCGTGAACTCCCCATGAAGGCCGGTGAGCTGCCAGAGTTCCGTCCAGTCGTGCAACTGCCACCGAGTACGAAATCGGTGAGTCTGCCTGAGACAACTCAGACTCAATCCGTGCAACCAACCGCTGCCGCTCAAACGGAGGCCACGACTGCTCCCTCCTTCCCGGCACTGTCAGATACGGTGAGTGACGAACCTTTCGGGGCCGAGACTGGTTTGAAGAAACCCGTCACCACCCCGGCCCAAGCGGCATCAACCGATGAGCTTGGCAACGCATTCCCAGAAGTGTCGGAAGCAGAAGCCGATGGCAAGCCGAAGGCAGCAGTCACCTCACCGCAACTGCCGGCACCGGCAAATTCATCAGCCGAAACCAAGGCTCCGGACGAGAACCCGTTCACGGGCTTAAAGCTGGAGACCGAAGCGCCAGCGACTCCGACTCAACCGCCACTGTTGCCGAACATCGGTAAAGGCGCAGCTCCAGCTCTCCCGCTGGGCAATGACGATGATGACGACGACATGGACTCGGACGCCAAGCTTGATGATGCATCGGCAGCGAAGCTTCGCAAGATCGCCGAGCGAGCAGAACTGAAGGGCCTCAAAGGCTTCTGCCCAGTAACTCTGCGAGACGATCGCGACTTGGCCGATGCACGCCCACAATTCAAAGCCGTCTTTCAAAGCAAGGTCTACAACTTCGCGACCGAAGAAGCTCGCGATAAGTTCGAGAAGAATCCGAAGGCCTACGCTCCAATCGCCGGCGGTAATGACATTGTCGCCAACAAGCTCGAATCGTCAGACATCGAGGGTTCGCTGGAACACGCCGTCTGGTTCCGCGATCGGCTCTACCTCTTCAGCAGTGCCAAGACGAAGGCTACCTTCGAAGCCACTCCGAGTAAGTTTGCGGCAGAGTAGTCACCTGTCGGCGACAGCCAGCAAATTGACATCAAACCCGCGTTCCTCTTGGCAGGTTGCCACTGAGGAACGCGGGTTTTGCATTTAAAGGCACGAACTTGCGGCGTACTTTCGTTCCGAAACTCAATGCAAGAACGATCACTCGAAATCAAATCATCACTTCACGGCGGCCATGGCGGTCACAGCAAAGACCGTCGCGCGATTCAGATGCAGCCGTAACAAATAGCGTCCCTCAGGAAGTTGCACGATCGAGCGTTCTTTCCACAGCACCTCATGCCGCAATGAGTCACCTTGGATCGGCACGGCATCGTCTTGAGTGAAACCGCGCACGCGATAGCCGTCCTCGGTCAGCACTTCGCAGCGAATCGAGCCCTCGCGTGCATCGGCGTTGATCAACAACGACTTCACCGCAGAGACCTCCAGCGGCTTAAGTGTCACTTGCCCAACATGCTCGAGCGGCTTCTTCAAGGTGAGTTGCTTGCTCTCGACGAGCGGTCGCAGACCGGCAAAACGATCACGCGGAATGCTCGCGAGTCCGACACCACTGCGTTCCCCGGGTGCCGACTTGACGCCGCCAATCGGCGATTGGTTGTAGGCCCCGTAATAGAACCGGATCTCGTCATCGAGCAGTACCGGCGTCGCGTTCGTGAATAGCGAACGGCTATCGAACTCGCCGACTTCGCCGCGTGGTAGGAAAGACTGCCGGCGAAAAGGTCGCTCCCAACGCACGCCATCGCGGCTCGTCATCAGCTCGATGTCGATCTGTCCTTTGAGACGCCGCTTCAAAATCTGATTGAGACACACATAGCAGCCCTCGTGCACGAAGACGGGCGACGTATGAAATTCATGTTCGGGGTCATCGTGCTCGTCAGGACCGGTCAACCACTGCGGCCGCGACCAAGTGAGAAAATCTTTGCTCTCAATACGTCCCATTCCGTGCTTCCATGCGGCGCCACCGTTCGGCGCGTCCATCCACATTTTGCCGTAGATCGCAAACACACCGCGTTTCTCGTCGAAGCACACATCCACGGCATCGGCCATCGTCAGCGGATACATCCATGTGCGACGAACTGGCTTTCCCGTTTGAGGCGTCTCGAAGTACGGGCTCTCATCCGCAAGCCTCGGCTGCAAACTGCGGCCTCCGTACGATGTTGGATAGAGCGGCCCCGACTCGTGCTTGTTCCAATGAATACCGTCCGACGAGAACGCGACGTGCAATCCGGGCTCTTCGCGACCGAACTTCGTCGACCAGTCGTAGTAAGCCATCTTGTAGCGCCGCGTGGGATCACTCTCATGTGGGTCAAACAGCACCGAGTTGCAGTACCGATCCCCGTATCCACCATTGCCAATCAACACGATGTTTGTCTTCGCGTGTTCCTTGAACGGAAAGAGATCGAACTCGGGTTTGACGAAGTCGATGCCATTGTCGGACTCGGCATAACAAACGACGCACTCCAGTCGCTTATCTCCCGCCCGCTTGCCCGCATAGGCCTGATACCACAACTGATACTTCCCGGTCCGAGGCTCGCGATAAACACTCGTCCAACCAATCGCGACTTCCCATGGCAGCGTCTGAGCAATAATCGGCTTCTGAGCAAACCGCTTCGCCGGATGCAGCACCCGCTCAGTCCCCGACCGATACAGCACATGCTCATCGTCAACCATGAGCAGAGTTGTTCGCTTCAAGCCAGTAAAGTCGGCTCCCCCAGCGGACGAAATAACGACCATCCAGCTCAACAAAGCCAGGACACTCGCGAGCAGCCGCAACAACATCTCGAACCGACTCACGAACGACGACATACGAGCCTCACTCGGTAAGTTCGCGGCACAAGACATTCCAATGGTCGCCGGCGGCGATCAACCGCGGCGATCGCCGGGCGACTCCGCGTTTTTCTGACATCCACCAGTTCATCTGCGTCATCGGCGGATGATTTTTACCGAACCAAAGGAATCCACAGCGAAAGCTGATTTCGCAGATCAGAAGAGATATTTGAAACAGGCGGCCAATTCAGCAGCGACTTCGATTCAGCAACACCTACACCATTCCTCAAGAACTATGGGTCAGAACAACTCGTCGATCACCTTGCCGCCTTCGACCAGTTTCAGCGGCTGATTGAGGTCGGTGATGTATTCCTCGTGCGGGTCCATGCCGAGCACTTTGCAAAAGGACGCATACAAGTCTGGCACGCGAACCGGACGCTCGGTCACCTTAACTCCGTCCTTGTCCGTCGAGCCGACGACCTGCCCCATCGTCATCCCGCCGCCTGACAAGCAGACGTTCCAACCTTCCGCGTAATGGTCGCGACCTCCGTTCGGCTTGAGCTTCGGAGTCCGACCGAACTCGCCCATCCAAACAACAAGCGTCTTCTCCAACAACCCGTGATCGGCCAATTCCATCAACAGCCGCGCGTATCCGGCGTCGGTCTCTTGCGCGAGGACTTTATTCTCCTTCAAGCCGTTGTTGTGAGTATCCCAACCTTGATCGTTCTGCGTCCCGGCGCTGAAGACTTCGATAAACGGCACGCCCGCTTCGACCAAGCGTCGTGCAAGCAAACATCCTTGCCCAAACGGGCTGTTCCCATAGGCCTCACGCACGCTCGCCGGTTCGCGATCGAGCTTGAAGACCTCCAGCAGCGGGCTCAGCACAAAGCGGCTCGTGCGGTCGTAAATGTCGGACTTGTCCTTCACGGCCTTCTTGCCGCCAGCGGCCACGAACTCCTGATCGAGTTCTGATGAAAGCGCCAAGCGCCGCTTCAGTACATCCGATGGCACGGTCGTGATGACGTCCTGCGGTAGCTCACCCGGAACGTCGATCTTGAAGGACTCGTATTTCGCTCCAAGTACGCCCGAGTTCACATCGCGCGGCTTGATACGTGGCTTGCCGACACGCACAAACGCCGGCAGATCGAATTCGGGATCCCAGCGATCGCGGGCGACGACCGAGCCCCAGGTCGGATACGGAATCGCCGGATTAATCGGGTAGCCGGTACGGACCAACTTGATGGCTCGAAAGTGATCGGCCTCACTTGAAGACATCGACCGGATCAAAGCGATCTTGTCCATCACCCGAGCCGTCTGCGGCCAGTCTTCGCCGATCTGCACGCCGCTGACATTGGTGTCGATCGCCAATGTCGGCCCTTGATTCTCAGAACCAATTTTCGGCGAAAACGACTCGAACTGCGATGGTCCTCCGTCCATCCAGAGCAGCACCATTGAGCGACCCGACTTCTTCAACGCAGCCGCTTGAACCATGAGCAAGTCGCGCCAACTGAGGCTCGCAATCAGTCCACTTCCGACCGCCAAACGCTTCACAAAGCCACGTCGATTCACGACGTGCCCCGAACCGGAAATCTCTGCAGAAGCAGCAGTGATAGACATGTCTCATCAACCCATGAAAGGAGCGTAAAACGACTTCAACGAATGAGGCTAACGAATGCCCTCAATCACAACTTATTCGCTCGATCTATCCTGCCAGTCCTAGATAACGGATCCAACAGCATCATTTCCGAGTTGTGAACTCCGCCGAATTCAACAAGCTCCATAACAAGTCTTCGTAAGCTGCCGAACGATCGTTGAGCTTCTCGATGTGCTTCCGCGAAACGGCCAGTTCACGTTCCGTCGCGTCACGCGCGAGCACGCGGCGAAACAAGATGCCGATTGCTTTCGAGTCATCCTTCTCTTGCGCGATCAAGACTCCGAGCATCGTGCCACTCTCGGGCTTGCCGTTGATCTGCTTTTGCAACTGCGAGTTGTTCATGAGGAACATCGCCTCGCGCAGGTTGCGCACGATCTGCTCTTTCGAGAACGACGGATCGAAACCAAACGCGTCGTTGACGAGATCACGCGTGCTCTTCGGCGGCACGGGAAAGCGGAACGCGCCGTTCGCTTTGGCGATTGGGCCGGGCGTCGTATTCGGCAACTCGATGGCCGCTGCGAGCGAATCGAAGATCTCATCGCCGCGCAGCCGACCGCTCGGGTCATCAGGCTGACGTTGATAGGCTCGCGTCGCGGTAATCAATCGAATGACGGCACGCTGGTCGTAGCCACTCGCGACGAAGTGCTCAGCCAAAGCGGTATGCGCTTCCGGCATCTTCGGATGCGCTGCAAGTCCGATCTCGTCGACCGGCTCACAAAAACCTTCGCCAACGAACCGCGACCATAAGCGATTCACGAACGCCCGCGCGAAGTACGGATTCTCGGGAGCGATGATCCATCGAGCTAACTCTTGCCGACGTTCGACGTCCGCCGAGCCGAGTTCGACCTGCTTCAAACCGAAGGCCGTCGGAACCATCGTGCCGCCGCCTTTGCCGGACATCTTGTGCTCGCCCTCAGCCTTGCTGTTGACGGTGATGCCGTCGCTCGAATTGCGCGGCAGCTTTGCTTCGGTCCGCGCGAAGAAGGCCGCTAACTCATGAAACGTCTTGCGCGGCATGTCGATGAATTTGTGATCGTGACACTCGGCACATTGAATCTGCACCGCCAGAAAGACGCGCGTCGTTTCTCCGGCGAGCCGCGACCGATCTCCCGAGTGAAAGCCGATGAACGTTGCTGCCGGATTGTCGCCGACTTTGCCCGTCGCCGTGATGAGTCGATAAGTGATCTCATCCCAACCAACGCCGCTATTGAATTGCTGCGTGAGCCAACCTTTGAATGTGCTGTAGTTGAGGAACGTCAGCTCGGGTTCGAACACGCGGTGCGAGATCACATCGCTCCAATAGTTCGCCCAGTTCGCACCGAATTCCGGTTGAGCCAGCAATCGGTCGACAACCTTTGCTCGGCGATCAGATCCGTCCTCATGAAAGGCCGCTCGCTCTTCGGGCTTCGGCTGACGACCGATGATGTCGAGATACACCCGCCGCAAGAACGTCTCGTCAGAAGCGAGCTCATCCGACTTCATCTCGCCTTGGTGCGGCTTGAGCAGTGCATCGAGTTCCTCTGGAGTCAGTCGCTTTGGAGCCGTTGGAGGAGACACTCGTGAGAACGCCTCAGCGACAACCGCCGCCGACTTCGGAGCGTCCTTCTTCTCGGGCATCGGCTTCGCGACGGTCTTCGGACCGTTCGAGAGGATCGACTTCTCACCTTTCTCGACGACAGCGAACTCATCCGCCGTCAGCACGCGAATCGCATCGGCAATGATGTAATCCTTAGTACCTTCCGCGCCGATCGTGATCGCGATGTCGCCGGCCTCGAACGAGAACAGACCGAGCAGATGAAATCCGCCAGGACCAACAGGATCTTTCTTCTGATTGACGATGACAATCTTCTCACCGTCCACTGTAGGAATCGTAACAGGCGTCATCGCCGAACGATTTCCCCCCGCCGGATAAGACATGAGCACGTGATACTTGCCCGGCTGCTTGATCGAAACGCGATAAGTCATCGCCGCCCCCGACCCACCGAGTGCCGTCGAATAGCCCTCGCTAAAGTACGGCTTGCTAATCGTCGACCGCTTCCATGTTCCAGTCTGCTTCGCATCAGCATCGTCGACGACGATACCCAATGGCTCGGCAGCGAACAGTGTGGTCGGCAGCACGAGAGTCAGAGCAAGCAGGCCGAATGCAGCGCGGGGATGATTCATGTTAGCGGGGTCTCAAGAGGACGACGGATGCGGGGGCTTGGAGTGCTCCGTCAAGCTGGAGCACTCCAAGGTCTCGAGTTCGTAACTTATTGCAGAGGAACCAATTCTTCTTCGCGAGTTATGACAGCCGCGCAAGCGATTGCCGCTCGAACTTCTTCGATGGTCAGCGGCGGATACTCGGCGACTCTCTCTGCTGGCGTGAGTCCCTCCGCGAAGTTATTCATGATCACCGACACCATGATGCGAGTCCCTCGAATGCAAGCCTTGCCGTGACAGACTCAAGGATCACTCTGGATGCGCTGTTCCTAATTCGACCTGCTCAATTTCCCACAGAAGTGAAAACTCTTTGTGGTAGCTTAGGCTAAAAACGTCGCTTCAATGAAGCACCAAGATGTGGAGAGCATTTCGTGGGGCACGTTTTCAACGTGCCCGTTCTTAAGGGATACGAGCAGGTTGAAAACGTGCTTCACGAAAGTCATCTCAGTGACGAACTGCGAAGCAACTCGCCCACATCAAAAGTCACCAGGACTTGTCCGTCAGGGCGACGCATCAGATTGATGTAGGTCTGGGGGGCGATTGAGTCGTTCACGAATCTCACCGAACCGTCGCCGAGCAGAAGCTGAAAGCCACCGGGGTGATAGCTGCGATAGCTGCCGCTGACTCGCTCCGAGTTCGAACCGGTGAGAGCAGTGCCGTCACTAAGCATGTTGATGCGCAGCACACGCAGACTCTGATTCAGACCGCTCGTGTCGTTGAATGGGCCGATGAAGTTCAGCAAGTCCGAGTCGATCTTCTCCAATCGAGCAGTTCTTACTCTGACTCTACTACTGGCAAAGTGCCTCAGTGACAGTGCCCACGATCGCCAGTGGGTTCACATCGTTCGGCAAACCGGCTCAACAGGAGTTGAACGAGCCTTCGATCTTGACGAGTTCCCCCTGATTTCCAGTACGCGGTTCTGCGAAGGCGGCACCGAGCGGCAGATCAAATGTCACCTTGTCGTGACTCACAGCACGATCACATTCCGTCGCACGGTCCGACCTTTAAGCATCTCATGAAACCAACATGAGCGTGAGACGATCTCACTCGTCTCACGCTCCTAGAATCAAATCCGCAATACGCGATTCTGCTACTTGCTCAAGATCGCCTTCATCAATCGCGGGGGCGACATTGGCAACTCGGTCATGCGAACTCCGGTTGCGTTGTAGATCGCGTTCGCGATCGCGGCTGGCGGCGGGACGATCGGGACTTCGCCGACTCCGCGCACTCCGTAGGGATGCTGAGGATCGGGGACCTCGACGATGATCGTTTCGATCGTCGGCAGGTCGTAGCACGTCGGGATGCGGTAATCGAGATAGGTCGAGTTCTTCATCGAGCCGCTCGCGTCGTACCAATACTCCTCGTTGAGCGCCCAGCCGATGCCTTGCACTGCACCGCCGGTGAATTGGCCTTCGACGTAGCTCGGATGAATCGCGGTGCCGGCGTCTTGAGCGACCGTGTAACGCAAGACGGTGACCTTTCCGGTCTCCATATCGACTTCGACGTCAGCCGCATGAGTGCCGAACGCTCCGCCTTGAGTAGCTTCGCTCGACGTGCCGCGACCGATCACCGCGCCGCCCGTGTGATGTAATTTATCTGCCAGTTCCTTGAACGTGAGCGACTGGCCTTTCGGGCCGATCACGCTGCCGTCTTCGTACTTCACTTGAGCGGCTTCACAATCCCAAATGATCGCGGCTCGTTCCTTGAGCTGACCGATGATGTCCTTCGCGGCTTCGATCGCCGCGATGCCTGTAGCAAAAGTGACACGACTGCCGCCCGTCACGTCGGTGTAGCCAACACTGTCCGTATCGACGACGGACGGCTTCACTTCTTCGGCCTTGATGCCGAGCGTCTCGGCAAGCTGCATCGCGATCGACGCCCGCGAACCGCCGATGTCCGTTGAGCCTTCGAGCAACGACACCGTGCCGTCGGGATTGACGGTCGCGGAAGCTGCTGACTTCAAACCGCAGTTGAACCAGAAGCCGGTCGCGACGCCGCGTCCTTGATGCTTACCAGTCAGCGGCGCCTTCCAATGCGGACTGTCCTTGATGGCCTGCACGGTGTCCTTCATGCCGATGCGCGGGAAGACCGGACCATCAACGCGACGCACGCCTTCTTGGGCTCCGTTCTTCAAACGGAACTCGATCGGATCAAGGCCGAGCTTCTCGCAAAGTTCATCGACGATCGTCTCGACGGCGAACGCAACCTGCGTTGAACCGGGGGCTCGATAGGCATTCGTTCGAGGCCGATTGACGCAGACATCGAAGCCCTGCACGCGAGCGTTCGGGATGTCGTAGCACGCAAAGACGCACATGCAGCCCATTCCGACCGGCGAGCCCGGGTAGCCGCCTGCTTCGAACGCGACCCATGCATCGCCCGCGACGAGCGTGCCGTCCTTCTTCACTCCGATCTTCACCTTCATCGCGCTGCCGGGAGTCGGGCCCGTTGCTTCGAAGACCGCCGCGCGGTCCATCACGAGCTTCACTGGCTTGCCGGTCTTCTTCGACAGCGCCGCCGCGACGGGGGGCAGATAGACCGAGATCTTGCCGCCGAAGCCGCCGCCGATCTCCATGGGAACAACTTTTACATCCGAGATCGGGATGCGATGCAGTTCCGCCGTCTGTTGCCGAGCGGTGAAGGTGCCCTGCGTGCTCATCCAAACGGTGACTTTGCCGTCCGCGTTCCAGAAGACCGTCGCGTTATGCGGCTCGATGTAGCCTTGATGCACGGTCGCGGTGCGGAACTCTTTTTCGATGACGAGATCCGCTTCCGCAAATCCCTTCGCGAGATCGCCTTTCTCAAAGAGGAACGTCTTCGCGACGTTCGTCGGGTTGCCGCTCTCGTCCTTCACATCGCTGTTGATGACGGGCGCCGTCGGCTTCATCGCGTCGACGACATCCATCACCGGCGCGAGGACTTCATACTCGACTTCGATCAGCTTGCAGGCTTCTTCGGCAATATGAATGTTGTCCGCCGCAACCGCCGCGACCGCATGCCCTCTGTAATTCACCTTACCCCGAGCGAGCACATTGCTGCTGAGGTGCCTCATATTCACGGCCCCCTCACCGAGTTCGACGATGCGATCGCCTTGCTCGGGCATGTCCGCACTCGTGACGACCGCTCGCACGCCCGGCACTTTCTCGGCCTTCGAAGTGTCGATCTTTTTGATATTGGCATGCGCATGCGGGCTACGGAGCATCGCGGCATAGAGCATGCCGGTCAGCTTGATGTCCGCGCCATACTTCGCGCGGCCCGTAACCTTGTCCGCGCCATCATGGCGAATCGGACGCGTACCGATCACTTTGTATTTAGGTTTTACAACAGTCGTCATATCGAATCCCTAGAAATAGCCATGCCGTTGATAACATTCACTGATCAAAAATTCGCACAATCAGCTAATGACAACATTTTGTTCCGCAAGCGTCTTGTCGCTTCGCGGCGGCGGATTGTACGGCTTGCACAATTTTGTCGTATCCAGTGCAGCGACAGAGGTTGCCAGCGAGGTAGAAACGAATTTCTTGCTCAGTCGGCTTGGCATTCTCGGCCAACAGCGATTCGGACTGCATAATGAAGCCTGGTGTGCAAATACCACATTGCAAGGCAGCACCTTCCAGGAAGGCCGACTGCACTTCATCCAAATGAGTGCCACACGCAACGCCTTCAATCGTCTTCAAATCGGCACCTTCCGCCTCGACGCCCAGAACAAGGCAACTGTCAACCGGACGACCATTCATAATCACCGTACACGCGCCACAGTTGCCATTCGAGCAACCTTCTTTGGTTCCCGTAAGGTCGAGCGTGTTTCGAAGGACCTCGAGCAACGTCTGCCGAGGTTCACAGAGAAACTCAACGGTATCGCCGTTTATTTTTGTTGTAACGACTCGTTTCTTAGCCATGCTCAACGGCCTTTCTTGTTATTAAAATCAAGAATTCAAGATTATCTAAAGGAAAAACCACAGACTCTGGCGATGTCGATCAATTGTTTTAATGACATGGGACCGTGTCGATTTTCTCACCGCGTGCCCGAGCGACGGCTGCGGTTAATACTCTTTGCGTCAACACGCCTACGAGATGCAGTCGGTATTCGGCGGTACCTCGCATATCATCGATTGGTTTGGCGATCGAACGAGCTAACTCCGCAGCCTTGGCGATACTGGCTTCGTTGACCACCTGACCAGCGAGGGAGTCGCCAGCGGATTGAGCCAACAGGGGCGTTGGTCCCACCGCACCGAGTGAGATGCGAGCTGACACGAATTTTTGACGAGTATCATCGAGCACCACCGAGGCACCAACACCAACGACCGCAATATCCATCTCATTGCGAGGAATAAAGCGGCGGTAATGCGAACCGCTATGCGCCATTCGAGCGGGAAACTTGATTTCGACGAGAATTTCACCGGGTTGCAACACGCTCTTGCCGGGGCCGTTGCAGAAGGTTTCTGCAGCGACTTCGCGAGTCCCTTTCGGGCCGGCAATCACAC
>Ga0172376_10001561_pt1 | contig 29166 bp, 29 predicted proteins | sample Lak35m_FD_121114 | JGI IMG/M metagenome (GOLD analysis project Ga0172376, IMG submission 121114) | Freshwater microbial communities from Kabuno Bay, South-Kivu, Congo - kab_092012_35m | ecosystem: Environmental > Aquatic > Freshwater > Lake | place: Democratic Republic of the Congo: South-Kivu...
CCTGCGTCGTGGGTGTCCTGCGTCGCGGGTGTCCTCCACGGGAGCCAAAGTCCGCCCAATGGAGACTGGCCACCATCGCGGGCATCGGCTACAAGGCAATTCCGACCAAGGGTTTGCGGTTGTCATTCGGCGCCGTCTTTGGCTGGCACGGCTTCTGCACCACTCGTAGGCGATCCGACTCCGCGCACGCACAGTGCGCCCGACCCCGAAGGCTTCCCATGCACAAGTTCGTCCTCTGCATCGTCGTGCTCGGTTGCGTCGCCGTCGCCTACGGACAGGAGAGCGGCCAGGGTGCGCGCCTCGGCACCAAGACGGAGCCTGCCGCGCCACGGCAAGCCGACAAGCCCGCCACCACTGCCAGCACCGCCACGCTGGATCGCGCGCGCCGCATCTTCCAGGCGGCCGACAGGAACAACGACTCGCGCATCGAACTGGCCGAGTTGGAGGCGGGTCGCTTGCGCGTGCCGGCCGACGAGTTCCGCCAGCGCGACCTCGACGCCAACGGCGCTTGGAATCGCGACGAGTTCACGCTGTGGTACCGCGGGTTGCTGATCAAGAGCGGCCAGAAGCCGGGCGGCGACCTCGAAGCCGAGGCCACGCGCGTGCTGGCGCAGCAGCGCGCCAAGGTCGCGCCGGTCGCGGCGGCCGAGCCGCAGGACCCAGCCGTCGTCGAGCTCGAGGCGCGCTTGCAGCGCGCCTTGGACCACTTGGAAAAGCAGGCCTTGGCGCGCCAAGCGACGCGCGACGACTTCGGGGCCGTGCGGCAAGCTTGGGAGGCGCGCCTCGCGGCGGCCCAGCCGGCCGGCGACGAAGTCGCGCAAGCCACGCTGCGCCAGAAGGTCGGTCGCGCGCTCGAGGATCTCGAGCGTCGCGCTCGCGACGGGCAGGCGACGCGCGAAGAGTACGCGCAGCTGCGTCAAGCACTTTTGACGCGTGCCCGCGCCGCCGGGGCGCCCGCCGCGCCGGTGGCCGAGGGCGAGACGAGCCTCGAGGCGCGCTTCGCGCAGGCGCTCGACGAGCTCGAGCAGAAGGCGCTGGCTCGCCAGGCGACGCGCGAGCAGTTCGGCGCGGTGCGGGAGATGCTGGCGGCCCGCGCGCGCCGCACGGCCAAGGCCGAGGGCCTAGAGGACGCCGCCGCGACGCAGTTGCAGCAGGACTACGAGCGCGCCTTGGCGCGCCTCGAGGAGCGGGCACTCGCCGGCCAAGTGACGCGCGCCGAGTTCGCCGAGTTGCGCGCCACGCTGGTGACTCGCGCCCGCCGCGCAGCCAAGGCCCCGGCTGCTGGCTCGGTCCCAAGCGCCGCGCAGCCGATCGCAGGCCAAGGACGCGTCGCCGGCGAGGCGCCTGCGCCGGTGCCCGCACCCGCCGGGTCGAGCCCCCGCGCGCCTGACAGTGCTTCGACCGACATCGCTCCGAGCGACGCCGCTCCGGCCGCCAGAGGTGCAGGCCAAGGCAGGCGTGCCAAGTCGGCGGAGAAGGTCGAGCCGACGCCGGCTCCGGCGCCAGCTCCGGCTCCGGCGCCAGCTCCGGAACCGGCGCCAGCTCCGGAACCGGCGCCAGCTCCGGAACCGGCGCCAGCTCCCGGCGCCACCACGGATGGCGCGACAGGTGGCGGTGCGCCGCGTCCGGCACCAGCTGGCCGACCCACGCCCCAGCCGAAGCCGGCCGGCGCACGAGGCGGTTGAGGATCGCGACGCCAGCGACCGGCGCCTGCGACAAGTCGCGCGCCGCGTCCAACCACGAGGCACGATCCACGGCGCGAAAATTGCCGCGGCCCTCGGCGCTTTGAAGCGTCGAGGGCCGCGTTCGTTCCCGAGAGCCTCGCCCGTTTCAGGCGGCAGCTTCGAGAGTTCCTTCAGCCGGGTCCCACAAGTACCCGTGTTCGAGTTGACCGTCGCTGCCGGGGATCAAGACCCGCAGCGGGTGGTCGAGGTCGAGGCTGCAGCCGAGGCGTTCAAGTTCCTGGCGCGCGAGACGTGCCTCGCGACGATGGCTGGCGAGCTCGGATTCGAGCTCGCCGAGGTTCGCGCGCTTGCCGCGACGATCGGCGGTGGCCTTGAGCTGGTCGATGGTCGCCTCCAGCGTCTCGACTGCCGCGTTGCGTTCGCGCAGCTCGCGCGTGATCGAACGCAACAGCGGGACGAGGCGATGGGCCCGAGCTTGGTCGTACTTGTGACGAGTCATCATGGGACTGCCTCCTTTGGCGTAGGGAGCCGGATCGGGTGGCCCCTCCGAAGCTGTTTTCGGATGGGGAGAGCATCCAGCCACTAGAACCTTCGCTCGGACTCGGGACCGCGGATGGGGGAAAGTCGCTCGGGCCTGCGCGCCAAGGACTTGCGACTGCCCCGCGCAGCGGCGGAAAGGGCCGAGCAACAACGAGGAACCCGGTGCCGGGTGCCTTCGTAGCCCTCAACTGACCTGAATGACCTCAACCGGACATTGCACGCGCGCCTCTTCCAACTGCTCGGCCACCTTGGGGTCGCCAGCCTGGCGCAAGGCATCGCCCTTGATGATGCAGGTCTCGCCCAAGGGCACATGGAAGACCTCGGGGCAGAGGTCCTCGCACAGGTTGCAGGAAATGCAACCTTCTTCGATCCAGATGCGGCGAGCTCTCATGCAGAGGTGGTGTCGGCGCGACAGGACCAAATCCTACGCCAACGGCAGGTTTTTTGGAGCAGTTTCGACTCGGACGGGCGTCGCGGGGCGGATGGTTGCTAACCTGCGCGCTCGCCGGGCCTTTCATGGCCCCGCGCCGGACGCCGAGCCATGCAACAGCCCTACGTCGAGATCACGCGCCGCGAAGAATTCAGCGCTGCCCACCGCCTCCACAACCCGGGGCTGTCCGAGGCCGAGAACCGGGCCGTGTTCGGCATTTGCAACAACCTATACGGCCATGGCCACAACTACGCCTTTGAGGTGACCCTGGGCGGTCCGGTGCCGACCATGTCGGGCATGGTGATGGATCTCAACATCTTGATGGGGATCCTCAAGGCCGAGGTTGTCCAGCAACTCGACCACAAGCACCTGAACGAGGATGTGCCGTGGCTCGCCGGGCGCATCACGACGGCGGAGAACCTGTCCGTGGCGATTTGGGAGCGCGTGGCGCCGCATCTGGCGCGCCACGCCGGCGCGAAGCTCGTCAAGGTGCGCGTCTTCGAGAGCCGCGACAACTACGTCGAGTACCGGGGGCAGACGGCATGAGCCAGGACGCGGGCGACGGTCGCATGGAGGAACTCGTGCGCGGCATGCTGGCCGAGCTGGGCGAGGACACCGCGCGCCAAGGCTTGCTGCGCACGCCCGAGCGCGTGGCCAAGTCGCTGGCCGAGTTGACCTCGGGCTCGACGCAGACCGTGGCCGAGGTCGTGGGCGCGGGCGTCTTCGACGAGGACTGCTCCGAGATGGTCGTCGTCAAGGACATCGAGTTCTACAGCCTGTGCGAGCACCACATGCTGCCCTTCTTCGGGCGCGTGCACGTGGCCTACATCCCCGATGGCCGGATCATCGGCCTGTCGAAGATCCCGCGCATCGTCGATGTCTACGCGCGCCGCTTGCAGGTGCAGGAGCGCATGACGGTGCAGATCGCCGAGGCGCTGCAAGATGTGCTGAAGCCCGATGGCGTCGGCGTCGTGGTCGACGCCAGTCACCTGTGCATGATGATGCGCGGCGTGCAAAAGCAGAACAGCTCGACGACGACCTCGTGCCTGCTCGGGCGGTTCCGCGTGGACCCGCGCACGAGGAGCGAGTTCCTCGACTTGGTGCACGCCATCAAGCGCTGAGCGCGTCGCGCCGCGCTCAGGCGGGCGGATTGGGCACGTCGAGGTCGTCGACGTTGGCGCCCGCCGGCGCGTGGTAGGCGTTCCACACGACTTCCGCCACATCCTCGGGCTTGTTCATCTTGGTGCGGTCCCAGTTGCCCGGGACCTTGTCGAAGATGCTCGTGTCCGTCGATCCCGGGTACACGGTGGAGACGCGGATCTTGCGCGCGGCGAGGTCGAGACGCAGGGCGTCGGAGAAGCCGCGCAGGCCGTACTTGGAGGCGCAATAGGCGGTGTTGCCAGGATACGGTTGGCGCGCCGCGACCGAGGCGATGTTGAAGATGTGGGCGCGCTCGGACTCGAACAAGGCGTCGAGCGCTTCGTGCGCCACGAAGAACGGGCCGTTCAAGTTGACCTCGATGTGGCGCCGCCAGGTGGCGATGTCCATCTTGTCGAACGGCTTGATGTCGAAGACACCGGCGTTGTTGACCAGCACATCGATGGCGCCGCCGGTGAACTCGACGGCACGCCACACGGCGGCTTCCACCGAGCCGTGGTCGGCGACATTCATCTGCTGCGCGCTGGCGCTGCCTCCGGCGGCGGCGATCTCCTTGACCAACGCATCGAGTTCCGACGAAGTGCGCGCGGCCACGGCGACCTTGGCTCCGCTGCGCGCGAAGCGCAGGGCGATGGCGCGGCCGATGCCGCGACCGGCGCCGGTGACGAGGACTCTCAACTGGGTCATGGGCGTGCCTTCCTGCGCGCGCCACTGCGCGCCCCGTCAGTATCGGCGCGCCAAGCCCCGCGGCCAAGGCAAAAGGTCCGCGCGGCGCGTGGCGCTCGGCCAGTCAGAACGCCAAGGTCGAGCCCAGCACGATGAACTGGTTGTCGCTGCCTAACTCGCCGTCGATGTCGATGTAGTTGAGCTGCCACTTCAGGTCGTGACCCGCGACATAGCGATTCACGCCCACCGACAGCACCTCGCGCTGCTTCAACGCCTCGTCGTAGTCCTCGAAGCGCACGGCGGCTTCCCACTGCTCGAGGAACACCCAACTGGCGGTGAGGCTCCACGGCGTGCTGTCGCCCTCGAGATCGTCGGGGTAGAAGATCGGCGAGGTGTAGCCCTTGTCGTAATCGACGACTTCGAACTGCAGGCTCCAGGGGAACGACACCAAGGCCGCGTCGAGGATCATGGCGAACCCACCTCCATCGAGCGAGTCATCGTTCATGAGGGCCAAGCCGACAGTGGCGGCAAGGTCTTGCGAGGCGCCGTACGCGCCTTCGGCCTCAGGTGTGGGCATTCCAAGCACATCCCACTCGCCGCGCAGCGATACGCGCAGGTTGTCGACCTCGGAATCGGCGCCGTTCTGCAGCGCGAAGGAGGCGCGCGCGGAGGTCAGTTCCTGGTCGAGGCGCACGCCCGCCTCGCGAGGCGTCAAGATGTAGGCGTTGCGCGTGCGCACGATGAACAGGTTGGTCGTCTCCGGCATCAGTTGCGTGCGCAGCAAAGGAGCGCGCAGCAAGCCGATGTAGCCAGTCGCGCCGTCCCATGCACGCCGCCCGATCCAAGCGTCGATCATGTTGTCTTGCAGGCCGATGCCGCCAAAATCGAACGACACGCCCCATGTGTGATCGCCAAGGACGCCGTCCACCGCGATGCGGATGTTCTCGAACGCGAAGCCGGAGAACTCCTCGTCGGGATCTAAGTCCCCATCGGAGTCGATCACGGGCTCGCTCGAGTGCGCGTAGGACACGCGCAGGAAGCCACTCCAGTTCGGGCCCGACCTGCTGGGCTCCTCCAACTGTCGGCCCATGGCCGCGAGCTCGGCATCGATGGAAGCCCAGCCGAGTTCCGTGGGAGTGGCGTTGGAGGGCAGGCACAGCAGAGCGAGCGCGATGGTCGACATGCGGACTTCAGAATGCCCTTCCGCGCCGGTGGATTCCACGCCGGGGAGGTGGAAGTCAAGGGGAGCGCAGCACGCAGGTCGGCCACGGGCCGAGCCTTCGCCAAGGGCTGCTTGCTAGAAGCCGAAGCGCACGCCCAAGCCCAGAGCGCTGGCGTCTTCGGAGGCTCGCGCCGACAAGCCCAAGGAGATGCTGTCGCTGACATAGAACCGTGCGGTTCCACCAAAGGTGTTGGTCGCCTCGTAGACGTCGATCCGCGCGAAGGAGGCTTGAAACTCGAGTTGGCTTGTGACGAGCGCCCGCACACCGAGCTCCAGCGCCAGGCCGGTCTCGCTGTCAGAGGCGGAATCCAACTCGGGGAAGTCCACATCGACGGAGACCGACGCAATGCCCGCCACCGCGTACACGTCGACCGCGTTGCCAAGCGGATGTCGCGCACCGAGTCCCAAGGTCAAGGCCCGCTCGTCGCGTTGTCCGCGCGCAACATCGACGCCGTCCGTGAGGAGGATGTCTTGGTCGGACACTCCGAGTCCGCCTTGGACGAAGAAGGTCTCGCTCAACGAAAACGAGGCCGCCACGTTGATGGCTTGCGCATCGTCAAACTCGGCGACCACGCCAGAGCCCAAGTCGGCGCGGTCCTCGTCGGGGCGGATCAAGGCGAAGCCCAATTCCACATAGGAGTAGCTCAAGCCCGGTGCACCGGCGGCGGGTTGCGAAGCAGGAGCAGTGGCAAGCAGGCAGAGCGGCAGCAGAGGTTGCAAGGCGGGGTCTCCAAGTTGGAGGGAAATGAGTCGGAGGAATCTCCAGTCCGTTGCGAAGTTACACGCCCCGTTCCGGGCTTGTCAATCGAACGAGGCGGTCCGGCGCACCCGCGTCGCCCGCACAATGCGCGAGGGGGACCGCACCGCGCACGGTGCGATCCCCCTCGCTTTCCTAGGTCAGGTGGCGGACCACCTCAGCAGGCGTCAGAACGCGAGCGTGGCGTAGAGCGCGTACTCGTCCTCTTCCTGCGTAAGGTCGTCGGCGTCCTGCAGGATGTAGAGGAAGCCCCACTTCATGTCGTGGCCGCTGACGTAGTACGTCACGGCGCTGGTCACCTGCGTCAAGCCATTGGTGGCGTCGAGGTCCTCGTAGCGGGCGGCGAGTTCCCAGTTGTCGCTGATCATCCAAGCGCCAGTGACGTCCCACGGCGTGGTGTCGGCCTGCAGCTTGCTGCTGCCGCCGAAGATGTCGCCGTTGTCGACGCCTTCGTCGAGCATCACCATCTCGGCCGAGACGTAGAACGGTCCCATGGTCAGGGTCGCCTCGAAGCCGATGCTCGTGCCGAATTCGGCCTGCGTGTCTTCTTGGTAGAAGGCAGCCACGGCCAGGTTGTTCGAGTCGGCCGCGCCATAGGCGCCTTCGGCCATGTTGGGCGCCTTGCCCAGCACGTCGAACTCGCCGCGCACGGTGAACTTCATCTCGTCGGTGTGGTCATTGCCGCTGTTCTGGGCCGTGAGTTGCACTTGCAGCATGTCGGCGATGCGCGTCGTGCCCATGATGCCGATGAAGCGGTCGTCGAAGGCCTGCGCGATGAAGGTGCGCTTGACGAACAACAGGCGGTTGTCGACGATCAGCACGCTGCGCAGCACCGGGTTCTTGAACCGGCCCATCTGCAGGTCGACGCCGTCGGTCGGCTTCCACTTGATGAAGGCGTCCTTCATGTCCGCCGCACCTTGATTCGGGGCCCAAAAATCCCAACTGATCTTGTAGCTGTAGTCGTTGCTGACCTTGCCGGAGACATCCAAACGGATCTTCTCGAAGCCGAAGCCCAGTTCATCGGCGCCACCGGCGGCACCCTCGTCCTGCATGCGCAGCGTCGTGGTGATCCAGCCGCTGACCTTGGGGCCAGAGGAGGCCTCTTGCGCCGTGAGGCTCGAGGAGAGGTGGGCGAGCTCCTGGTCGAGGGAGGCCCAGCCGTTGTCGTTCGCGATGCTGGCGCTCGAGAGCAGCGCCAGAGCCAGAGTGCTATGGAGGATCGTTTTCATGGAGTGGAGAGGCGGTCGGGCGCTTGCGAGGAACCTCTAGTCGAAGGACGTGGGGATCCTGAGCACGGGGCCTGTGGGACGTTTTGGTGTCGCGTCGAGCCGAGCGGGGGCCCGTGTTCGATCTGTTTGGAATGGTAGGGAGTGCAGAGGTCGGGGGCAAGCCTCAAGCCAAGATATGGCTTCTGCCGTCATAACCGGAGACTATGGCCAGGCGCGCTTGTGTATGGTGCCGTGACCATTCTTCCGTCAAGCCCAGAGAGGCGACTGGAGGGGCGTTGAGAGAGATCGGCTATGAGAAAAGGAAGGAGCCCGCGACGCGCGCGGGCTCCTTGTTTGGGTGGACCTGGGAGCCGCCCTCCCTCGCGACGCGCGCGAGCGACGATGGCTCAGGTCAGCGGATCAGAAGGCGAGGGTCGCGCCGAGCGTGATTTCGTCTTCGATCTTGAAGAGCGGCTCGAGATCGCCAAGGTCCGTCGTGGCGTACTGCAGCGTCCACTTGAGGTTGTGGCCGGCGGAGTAGCGATTCACGCCAACGGAGATCTTGGTGGCGTCCGCAAAATCCTCATTTTCGTAGCGAACGGCGGCCTCGTACATCTCGGTGAAGAGGTAGCTCACGGTGACGTCGTACGGCGAGTTGTCGCCGAATCCCTTACCGAAGCTGACGAAGTTCACCGCGGCCGACAGAGCGCCCATTGTGAAGTAGGCCTCGACGCCGAACGCGTCGCCGTCTTCGATCGAGCCATCGTCATGGTAGAAGCCGCCCACCGTGAGGTTGGTGCCTTCCGCGGCGCCGTAGGCGCCTTCGACCATGCCAGCGCCCTTGCCCATGACATCGGCCGAGACATTGACCGTGAAGGCCAATTCGTCGACGGTGTCGTCGCCGCCGTTCTGAATCGCTAGGGCATAACCCAGCATCTCAAAGGCGCCCGACAGAGCAACGCCTTCCGAGCGGCCGCGGCTGTCATCATCGTAGAGGGTCTGGCCAATCAGGGTGCGGCTGAGGAAGAGAAGCCTGTTCTCGTCCATCGTGGCCGACTTCAGGGTCGGGTACAGGAAACGGCCCATCATGCCGTTCACGCCGTCCATCAGCTTCCACTTGATGTAGGCGTCGGCCAGTTCGGCGTCGCCGTCTTGAAGATCGAAGCCGATCTTGTAGCTGTAGTCGTTGCTGACATCGCCGGTGACGTGCAGGCGGACTTGATTCAAGTCGAAGCCGAGCTCATCAGGACCAGTCAAAGTCACGTCAGCTTCGTCGTCCGGGATGCCGTCGTCATCTGTGTCGATCGGCACGTCAAACGCCGTCGCGGTTGCACCGTCCTGCATGCGCAAGCTGGTGATGACCCATCCGCCCACCTTCGGGCCGCCAGCGTTCTGCGCCGACAGGCTCGAGGACAGGCCGGAGATCTCTTGATCGAGGCTGGCCCAGCCGGTGTCGGCCGCGTAGCTAGCTCCCGTGGCCATCGTCAGGGCGACGGCGCTGTAGACGAACTTCTTCATTCGGAATGCACTCCTAGAGAGAGTCTGTGGTGTTGCGGGTAGTTCTACGGGGATGGGGATTTAGTGACCGAGGAGGATGCCGTTTGGGCCCCGCCGAGAAAAGGTCCCGGCGTACTTTTGCGATGACACCATCCTTGGATTGGGGGAATCGTCAGGGAATTAGGGTTCCTTGCCCGCTTTTCGAATTTGCCTTGAGCGTTGACGCAAGTATTTGCTCAGGCATGCAGGTGTAGGAAGTCGCGAATGGCTACTGGGCGGATCTGAGGCGTCTGCGCTTGGAATGCACGGTTTAACAGCGCCTGCAGTTGCAGGCCGGATTTTGGCCGCAGCTAGCTTCCGCAGGGAGGCAAGAGTCTCAGGACTTGGCTTGGTCCAAGCGCCCTTGCAGCAGTCCATCGGCCCGCTCGACCGCCTCCAACATCGCCTCGTCGGCCGGGAAGCCTAGCTTTTCGGCCACCACCAAGCGCGCCTCCAACCGCTCGCGCGCCTCGACCGTGTAGACGAGGTCGTACTTGGGATGGTCGAGGTAGCGCGGGTCGCACGAGCGCACATGCTCGGTCACCGCCATGACCAATTCCTCGCGCAGCGCTTGGGTGAAGCGCTCTCCACCTTCCTTGGCAAGCGTCCCCAGCCGCTCGATACCCACCTGAGCCTCGCTCTCGCGTTGGTCGAGGCACAACCGCCCCAAGGCGATGGTCACCTCGCGCAGGTCCTGGCGGACGATGGTCTTCTTGGTGCGGATGGCGCGCTCGAGCGCGTCGAAATTGGCGGCGATGGATTCCATGGCGGAGTTCACAGGAGGCTGGTAGCGAGGGTTTGCGTGGATGGAGGGCGCCCGCGGCGCCACGAATGTGGGGATGGGGGCGGTTGCTAGTCAGACCCGTCGCGCCGCAGGCGCTTGATGTCCCCGCGCACCTTCTTCTCGGTCAGGCGCCGCCGCTGCGACCCCTTGGTCGGCTTGGTCGCCCGCCGCACCTTGGGAACCGCCAGCGCCGAACGCAACTGCGTCGCCAACCGCGCCCGCGCCGCCTCGAGGTTGCGCCCCTGCTCCCGATGCTCCGAGGCCCGGATCAGGTACTCCCCCGCCTCCGTCAACTTGTCCTTCCACGCCGCCAACACCCGCGCCCGTTGCAACTCGTCGAGCACGCGCGAGGTCGCCGGAGACCAGCGCAGCTCGACCTTGCTCTCGACCTTGTTGACGTTTTGGCCGCCGGGGCCGCCGGAACGGGCAAAGGTGACGAGCAGTTCGTCGGCGGGGAGTTCCAGGGTGGGTTTGATGCGGAGGGGGAGGTGCTTCATGTCCCGATGCTGGTCCCGTTCATTGTGCGCGCCTGTGGCGTGAATCCCACCTGCTGGTTGCCCAGGAAGCGAAAAAAGCCAGACGCGCGGACCCACGGCCCCGCCCTCCGGCCGACGAAGCAGGTCGCCGGCGGCTGGAGCACGCGTAGAGTGGCATCGATGCGCCTTGGCGGACGCCGGGCGCATTCAGCAGCGCGATGTGCAGGGAAGTCGGTTCTGGTCGTGCCTCGGGTGGGTGTGTCGTGGTCGCGATGAGTTGCGACGGGGCGTGGGACAAGCGACGCAGGTCGGAGTGTGACGTGCGTGGTGGCGGGCCGGCCGCAAGTACGGCCCGGGCACCACGCAGGCCCTTGGCCGGCGTGCCAGGCCTAGGCCTGGTGTCGCGCTAGAGCCCTCGCGAGAGCTCCCTCATCTGTCTGGACGCCCGCCGAGGGTGCGCGCGTGGCACTCAACTCGGATTTACCCGTCGAGGCGCCCGCAGGTTGCGCACAACGACCGGGGCCAGCATCAAGACAAGCCCCTCAAGTACCCCCACGTGTAGATCCCCGTCTGGTGCCCATCCGCAAACACCATGCTGACCGCGTAATGCCCGACCAAGGCCAAGTTCGACTGCGTCAGGTCGTCCGGCACGCTCAACGGATCCAGCAGCCGCTCGCCGGTGATTTCATGGACGCAGCGCGCGCAGGGGCAGGCGCGGCGCAGGGTGGCGGCGGTCCATTCGCTGGTATTGCCGTCCTGCCAGGTGATGGCGACGCGGGTGGGGTCGCTGCGCAGGATCGACTTGGGGGCCGCGGCCGGTTGGGGGGCTTGGGACATCGCGGGGCGGCGTCAGAGGGGGCGGCTTCGGCCGTCGGCGTCAGCTGCGTGCGGCGGCGGGGCGCGCATGAAGCGAGCAGGTGGTGCCCAGGGCCGGACTTGAACCGGCGACCCTGTGATTTTCAATCACATGCTCTACCAACTGAGCTACCTGGGCAGGTGGGCTGCTCGAAGCGGCTGGGCGGCCCCTGCAGGGGGCATCCGCGCCGAATCAAGGCGGGAAAGTATGCAGCCACAACGCCTTGGCGTCAACCGGGCACGCGGGGTTGACATGACTGGGGTGGAGCACAGGCCGCCGGGCCGGTCCTCAGGGCGTCCTCGAGGTCTCACCTGGCGGGTCACCCCGCCCGTCGGCTCGTCGGCGGGTCGGCGCGCCCGCGGCGCAGCATCCGGTCGGGTGGCGCTTCAGCCGTCCGTGGAAGCCAGCAAGGCCCGCGCGGCCTCGGCGTCGCGCGCGATTTGGGCCTGGAGGGCCGGCAGTCCGTCGAAGCGTTGTTCGGGTCGTAGGCGTTGGACGAACTCGATTTCCAGGGTGCTGCCGTACAGGTCGCGGCCGCCCTCGAGCAGGTGCACCTCGACGCGCGGCGCCGACGGGGAGGTCGCCGCCACGGTGGGGCGCACGCCGATGTTGGCGACGGCTGGCCACAGCTTGTCCTCGCGACCGAGGCGCGCGCGCGCCGCGTACACGCCATGCGGCGGGAGCAGTTCGGCGCCCAGATCGAGGTTCGCCGTGGGGAATCCAAGCAGGCGGCCCAGTTGATCGCCGCGCACGACGGTGCCGAGGCACGAGACCGGGCGCCCCAACAGGTGCGCGGCGGTGGCGAGGTCGCCGAGCTCGATGCACTCGCGGATCTTCGTGCTCGAGACCGCGTGCGCGCCGACTTGGACCTGCGGCACGACTTCCACCGGCAGGCCGTGTTCCGCCACCGAAGCCGGCGTGCCGGAGCGGTCGCGCCCGAACTTGGAGTCCCAGCCGAGCACGAAGCGCCGCGCGGCCAGCGGTCCGCGCACGAGGTGGTCGACGAAGGCGCGCGCGTCCAGGTCGCGCAGCCGCTCGTCGAAGTGCAGCACCCACGCGAGTTCGATGCCCGCGCGCGCGAACAGTTCGAGGCGATGCTCGAGGCTCGTCAAGGTGCGCGGCGCGCGGCCGAGCAGCAACGCCTTCGGGTGGTCCGCGAAGGTCACCACCGCCGCGCTTTCGCCGTGATCGCGGGCGCGCGCGACATTGCGCTCGAGGATGGCGCGGTGCCCGAGATGCACGCCATCGAAGACGCCGATGGAGACGGTCGCTCCGCGCGGCGCGCTCGGGGGCGAGTCGATGCCGCGCGCGACGACGAGGGCGCCGCGCGCCGGCTCCGATGCGGCCATGGCCGGCTTCAGCGCCCCTGCGTGCGCTTCCACTTGTCGACGAGCGCCTCGAGCCCCGCGCGATTGCGCGACTTGTCGACGGGCGTCATGCGGTCGACGAGCAGGACGCCTTCGAGGTGGTCGTACTCGTGTTGGATGATGCGCGCGACGAAGCCGTCGAACTCGCGCTCGTGCTGCACGCCGTCGAGGTCCAGGTACTCGACCACGCACCGCTCGGGCCGCTTGATCTCGGCGTACATGCGCGGGAACGACAGGCAGCCCTCGTCCATCAGCGTGTCGCCGCCCTTGCGCTCCTTGATCGTCGGGTTGACGAGCGCGAGGTCGTCTTCGGGCTTGCCGGTGGGATTGAGGACGAGGATGCGGCGATCGAGCCCGACCTGCGGAGCGGCGAGCCCGCAGCCGTCGCTCTTCACCATGCGCGTGAACATCGCCTTGACCACGGCGCGCGTCTCGTCGTCGACCGGGACCTCGCGCGCGCGGCGGCGCAGCACGGGATCGGGATACAAGTGCACGACGAAGTCGAGGTCGAGGGGCTGCGCGGCCGCGGGGGCTTGGTCGGCTCGGGCTTGGTCGGTCATGGCGGCTGGAGGCATGGCGACAGGATGGAGTGCGGCGCGCGGGCGCGCGACGCCGTTGCGCGGCGTGCACCGTGCAACGCCACAGGATAGCGCGCGTTGACGCGCTCGTCGCCCCTCCACTAGGCTCTTGCGCTCCTGTTTGCGAGCGCGCGCCGCGCTCCGGCGGAAAAGGACGCACGCGTGGACTTCACCAAGCAACTGCAGAAGGCCGACGAGGCCCTGCGCCGCCGCAATCCCGACTTCGCCATCGAGCTGTACCGCCAGTTGCTCGACATCGCGCCCGATCTGGGCGAGGCGCGCGCGGGACTGCGCCAGGCCTTGAAGGCGCGCGAGGCGTTGAAGGGCGGCGGCAGCAAGCTGTTCCGCGCCTTGACCGGCGCTGGACCGCTGGTGGCGGCCAAGGGCCTCGCCAAGGCCGGGCGCCACGACGCCGCGATCAAGCAGTACGAGGCCTACCTCGACTCGAGTCCGTTCGACGAGGAGGCCAACCTCTTGTTGGGGATGTCGCTCGAGTCCGCGGGCCATGTCAACTCGGCGCGCGCGGTGTACGAGTTCGTCGCCGTCATCGCGCCGCGCAACGCCGACGGGCTCAAGCGCGCCGGCGCGATGACCGCGCGCCTCGGCGATCCGGCGAAGGCGCTCGAGTACTACGAACGCGCGTTGCAAGCCGACCCGCGCGACCAGGACTGCATCAAGGCGCGCAAGGACTTGGCCGCGGAGCTCGCGCTGCGCGGCGCCAGCGCACGCCAGGTCGAGCACAGCCGCGAGCTGATCAAGGACAAGGGCGAGGCTCGCGCCCTCGAGCGTTCGCAGCGCCTGCAGTTGTCGGAGGAGGAGTTGCGCGAGGAACTGGCGCAGTTGGAGGCGCGCCACGCCGACGAGCCTTCGCCGACCACGACCCGGCGCTTGTCCGAGGTCCACGAGAAGCTGGGCGACGCCGACGAGGCGCTCATTTGGGCCGAGCGCGCGTTGTCGCAGGACAAGGACAGCTTCGAGCTCGCTTGCCGCGTGGGAGACCTGCGCACCAAGCTGATGAAGAAGGCCGTCGCGCGCGCCGGCAAGGAGGGCGACGAGTCCCTCGCCGGGCAATTGGAGCGCGAGCTGCACGAGTTCGAGGTGCGCGATTGGACGCGGCGCGTCGAGCTGCGGCCCGCCGACGCCACGCTGCGCCTCCAATTGGGGCGCCGGCTGGTCAGGTCGGGGGACGTCGATCCGGCCATGCCGGAGCTCCAGCGCGCCGCCGGCGACCCGCGTTGCGCGCGGGACGCCCACGCCCTCTTGGGGGAGTGCTTCCAGAAGAAGGGCTACCTCGACCTCGCCCGCAAGGAGTACGAGAAGGCCTTGGGCCCGCTCGGGACGGTCTTGGACGAACGCGCCAAGGAGATCCTGTATACTCTTGGCGCGATCGCCGAGGAGGCGGGGGACGCGGCGCAGGCGCGCACGCACTACTCCCGCGTGTTCGAGGCCGACGTCGGCTACAAGGATGTGGCCGCCAAGATGGAAAGACTGCGATAAACGATGGCTCACTCCAAGCAGGCGCTGAAGCGCCACCGCCAGAACGTCAAGGCCAACACCAAGAACCGCGCGCAGCGCAGCGCGATGAAGTCGGCCATCAAGAAGGTCGCCAAGGCCGAGACGCCCGCCGCCGGCAAGGAAGACCTGGTCGCGGCGATGAAGAAGATCGACAAGGCCGCCAAGCAGCGCGTGATCCACAAGAACGCCGCGGCGCGCCTCAAGAGCCGCATGGCGAAGAAGCTCGCCAAGCGTTCGAGCTGAGCGCGATCTCCGTCGTGGCCGGCGGATTCCAGACCAGCGACGCGCACCCGGACCCGCATTTGCGGCCGGTGCGCGTCGCCATGCGTGCGGACGAACTGTGGTCCGAGGTCTGCACCATGGTCGAGGACCTTGGTTGGCAGGTGCATTCGAAGGACGAGCAGGCGCTCGTGCTCGTGGCCAAGCGCCCAGGTGGACTGTTCTCCAAGACGGCCACGGTGACCTTGACGGTCGCGGGCCCCGCGGGCCTGCCCAGCAGCCAGGTCGCCTTGGCGTGCGCAGGTGGGGGCTTGTTCGGCGGCCTCGAGGGCGTGGTGAAGGAGTTCACCGTGCCGTTCACGCGGCGGGTGTGTTGAGGCGTCGAGGCGCGGCTAGTCCCGCTGCTCGCCCAGCGCGACTTCGCGGAACTCGCTAGGCCAGATCCACGAACCCGCCATGCGCCCCTTGTAGGCTCGCGCGAGCCGCTGTCCGTCGAGGCGTTCTTGTTCGCGCTTGCGCAGCGTGTCCTGCGTGGACAGCGAGGCGAAGGTCGGCGAGCGCCGCTCGACTCGTTCGAGCAACTTGACGAGGCGCACGACGCCGCGCGGCCCGGGAATGGGCGCGCTGGTCTCGTCGGTTCGCGCACCAGCCAAGAACGGCGCCAGCGTGGGCTCGACACGCGCCAGGCGCGCGGTCTCGTACTCGCCGATGCCTTGGTTGGATGCGACGGCGGAATGCTCCGCCACCAACGCGCCGAAGTCGGCGCCCGCGGCGAGCTTCGCGGCCAACTCGTCGCCCAGCTTGCGCGCGGCCTCGATGCCGCCGACGCGCGAGGGGTCGAGCACGATCTGCTGCAGCTTGACGCGCTCGGGCGCGCCACCGAGCAACGCCAGACCCTCTTCGGTCTCCAGCGCGCGTTCGTACAGCAGCTTGATTCGTCCAGGTCGCACATGGCGGTCCGCCACGACGCGCTGGCCCTGCGCGGGACCCTTGCCGGTGATCGAGTCCTCCCACAACTCGCCGAGCATCTGGCCGCGCAGCGCGACCTTGATCTCGGCGGTGGTCATGTCGCGCGATTGGAGGAAGCGCGACATGCCGACCCAGCCGTTCTGGCGCTTCTGGATGCGGTCCAGCGCGTCCCGCACGCGCGCCTCCACGGCCTCCTCGGGCAGGCCCATGTCTTCGCCGGCTTGCACGCGCACCAGTTCGTTGACGCGCGAGCGCAGCAGTTCGGCCTCGGCCGCGCGCATCTGCGCTTCGCCGGCGTCCGGGTTGTCGCGACGCCAGCGCAGCATGTCGCGTCCGAGGCCGCGGCGCGTCAGCACCGACTGGTTGACGGTCAACGCGACCCCGTCGAAGGGCAGGCGACGTTCGACCGGCGCGGACTGCGGGCGTCCGCCCGGCGCGGGCGCTGGATCCTGCGCCATCAGGCACAGCAGGCTGGCGAGGAACGCGCTCATGTCGAACGGATCTTCACCGCCGGCCGCCCGTCCTTCAAGAGCGACTCGAACCACTGCAGCGACTTGGCCGGTTCGGCGAAGCGCGCGGGCACGGCGACGTGCGCCAAGCCCGTCTTGACGTGGCGGAACTCGACGCCGGCGAGGTCCATGCCCTGTTCGAGCAACACGCGGTCGCGGTACTCGAGCACGTACACATCCTGGCGCCGCAGCAGTCGTCGCACGCCGATGGCCTCGAGGCGCGCGGCGAACTCGAAGGTGCGCACCAAGGCGCGCGCCTCGTCCGGCACGCGTCCGAAGCGGTCCGAGAGCATCGCGAGGGCCTTTTGGGCGTCGTCGGGGCTGCGCACGCCGGCGAGTTGGCGCAGCACATCGAGGCGCACCTTCGGATCGGGGATCCAATCGTCGGGCAGGAACGAGCGCAGGCCGAGTTCGAGCTCGCAGCCCTGCGCCTCCTGTTCGGCCACCAGCTCCTCGGCCTCGATCTCGCCGCCCGCCTGCAGGCGTTCGACCGTCTGCTTGAGCAAGCGGCAGTACATGTCGTAGCCGATCGCGGCGATGTGGCCCGATTGCTGGGGCCCGAGCAGGTTGCCCGCGCCGCGGATCTCGAGGTCCTTCATGCTGATGGCGAAGCCCGCGCCGAGCTGCGTCAGCTCCTCCAGCGCCTTGAGCCGCTCCTTCGCCACCTCGCGGATGGGCTTGGCGCCTTCGACCATCAAGTAGCACCAGCTCTTCTGCCGCCCGCGTCCGACGCGGCCGCGCAACTGGTGCAGCTCGGCCAACCCGAACTCGTCGGCGTGGTCGATGATGATCGTGCCGGCGGCGGGGATGTCGACGCCCGACTCGATGATGGTGGTCGCCACGAGCACGTCGACGCCGCCTTCAGTGAAGACGCGCATGACCTTCTCCAACTCGCGCGCGCCCATCTGGCCGTGGCCCACGGCGTAGCTGCACTCGGGCACGAGCTGCGACAAGCGCAGCGCCACGGCGTGGATCGAGGACACGCGATTGTGGAGGAACAGGACTTGCCCGCCGCGATCCTTCTCGCGCAGCAGCGCCGCGCGCACCAGCGCCTCGTCCTCGCGCTGCACGAGCTGCGTGTCGATCTCCTGGCGTCCTTCGGGCGGCACGGCCAGCGCCGAGATGTCGCGCAGGCCGGAGATGGACATGTGCAGCGTGCGCGGGATGGGCGTCGCCGACAGCGTGAGCAGGTCGATCTCGGCGCGCAGCTTCTTGAAGTGCTCCTTGTGCCCCACGCCGAAGCGCTGCTCCTCGTCGACGACGACGAGCCCGAGGCGCTTGAAGCCCACATCCTTCGACAAGATGCGGTGCGTGCCGATCAGGATGTCGACCTCGCCGCGCGCGACCTTCTCGAGCGTCGCCTTGCCCTCCGCCGAGGCGGTGTAGCGCGACAGCACGGCCACCTCGACCGGGAAGTCGGCCAGGCGCTCGCGGAAGGTCTCGTAGTGTTGCTGCGCAAGCACGGTGGTGGGCACCAACACGGCCACTTGGCCGCCGCCGGCCACCACGCGGAAGGCGGCGCGGATGGCGAGCTCCGTCTTGCCGAAGCCGACGTCGCCGCACAGCAAGCGGTCCATCGGCCGTTCGCTGGCCAGGTCGTTGGCGATCTCCACCGACACCACCGCCTGGTCCGCGGTGTCGGTCCAAGGGAAGGACTCGACCATCTGGCGGCACAGCTCTTCGCCTCCGCTCCAAGGGACGCGTTGCTTCATTGCGCGGCGCGCCTGCACCTCGAGCAGTTCCACCGCGAGGTCGTACAGCGCCTTCTCGACCTTCTCCTTGCGCTTGCGGAACGAGCCGCCGCCGATCTTGTCGAGCGCGGGCGCGGCCGAGCCGGTGCCCACGTAGCGCTGCACCATCTCGATGCGCGCGGCGGGCACGAACAAGGACACTTCGTCGGCGAAGAGCAGGTGCAGGTGCTCCTCTTCGCCACCACCGCGCGACATGCGCCTCAATCCGGCGAAGCGCGCGACCCCGTGCACGGCGTGCACCACGATGTCGCCCACCTTGAGCTCGAAGAAGCTCTGCAGCGCGCGCACGCGATGCGGCGCGGCGGTCTTGGCGCCGCCGCGTCGACCGAGCAGGCCGGCGAGCTCGCGGTGGTTGACGACCACCAGCTCCTTGCCCAGCCGGAAGCCCTTCGACACGCCGCCGAGCACGCACTCGACCGCCTGCGCGCCGGCTTCGTCGAGCAGCACGCGGAAGCGCGAGCGCTCGACCTCGGTGCGGCACAGGACGATCACGCGCGAACCATCCTTGCCGGCCTCGGCCAGCGCCGCGGGCGCGTCCTTGATGCCGACGGCCAAGGCCTGGACCGAGCGCGTGTCGAGGTTGACCTGCGCCGGGAGGCTCTGCACATCCAACCTGCGTCGACCGTCCAGCGCTTGCTCGACGCGCATCAACGCGCGTTGGTGGCTGGGCGAACGGATGCGCAGGCCTTCGGCGCGATCCTGGATGCGCATCGGCTCGATCTGGGCCCAAACGAGGTCCTTCGGCAGCAGCTCCACGAGCTGCGAGCCTTCGCCGTCCTCGACGCCGCCGGCGTCGGAGGCGAGGCACACCGCGGCTTGCGACAGGCGCTCGACGCTGCGCTGGTCGAGCGGGTCGAAGGTGCGCAGGGACTCGATCGCGCCGTCGAAGGCCTCGAGGCGCAGTGGCAGCTCGCTGGCGAACGGATAGATGTCGAGGATCTCGCCGCGCAGCGAGGCTTCGCCCGGTTTCTCGGCGAGCGGCGTGCGAACGAAGCCCGCTTCGACGAGGCGCGCGAGCAGCGCCTCGAGGTCCAGTTGGGCGCCCACTTGCAGGTGCAGCCACTTGGACTCGACCTCGCGCGGCGAGGGCAGCGGCTCCAAGGCCGACAGCAACGAGGCCACGACCACGCGCGGCCGGCGCTCGGCCGGCGCGGACAACTGCTGCGCGGCTTGCAGCCGGCGCCGCACGCCTTCGGCATCGGCCTCGCCGCGCGAGGGGATGTGCAGCAGCTCGACGCCGAACGCGGCCAGGTCCTCGGCCACGCCCGCGGCTTCGGCGTCGGTGGAGGCGACCACGCACCACGCATGTCGCGTGCGCGCGACGAGCCGCGCCACGACCAAGGCCTGCGCGGCGCCCCAGCAGTTGCCGGCGGCCGCCTTGCCGCGCGCCAATTCCTTGGCGAGCGCCTCGAGCGCCGCATCCGGCGCCAGCGTGGACGGATCGACGACCAGCGCGGATGCCGGTGCTTGGCTCGTGGTGCTCACGGCGAGTCCTCCCGCGCGTCCTCGTGGCGTCGCGCGCGAGCGCGCAGCGCCACGATGGCTTCGTGCGCGGCCCAGGTCTCGGCCTCGCGCAAGGTGCGACCCCAGGCCGAAGCGTGCGCTTCGCCATCGACCTCGGCCGAGACGCGGAACACGCGCTCGTGCGCGGCGCCGCGCGTCTCGAGCAGCACATAGCGCGGCAGTGCGCGCGCCGATTGCTGCAGGAGGATCTGCAGTTCCTGCTTGGGGTTCGTCGCGCTGCGCTCGCGGCCCGCGCGATCGAGCGCTTCCTTCAAGGTCGCGCGCACGAACGCGCGCGCCGCCGGCAAGCCGCCGTCGAGGTGCACGGCGCCGACCAGTGCTTCGTACAAGTTCGCCAACACGGAATCCGGCAGCGTCTGGCCCGCCAATCCAGGGCCGATGCGCGCGCGCGCATCGAGTCGCAGGTCGCGCGCCACCATGGCGAGGGCGCGGCGCGAGACGAGGTCGGCCTTCAGCACGGTCATCGGGCCCTCGTCGAGCGGCGGTTCGAGTTCATGCAGCGCCTCGGCCACGACCAGATCGAGCACGGCATCGCCGAGGAACTCCAGGCGCTCGTTGTCGCGTTGCGCTCCCAAGGAGCCGTGTGTCAACGCCAACTCGAGCAACGCCCGGTCGCCGAAGGCGTGCGGCAGTTCCGGCCAGTCGAGGGTCATTGCGGCACTGGCCCGACCAGGCGCAGGTGCTCGCGCTCGGCATGGCGGTCGGTCATGCCCGCCAGGTAGTCGCACACGGCGCGCTCGACGCCCACTTCGGCGGCCCAGCCCTGGTACCAGGCCGGCATTTCCGCGAGGCGCGTCGCGTAGACCTCGAACAACGCGCCGAGCACCTTGCGCGCGAAGACGGAGAACTCGACCAGCATCTCGTGGCGGTAGAAACGCTTGTACATCGTGCGCTCCAGCTCGGCGACTTCGCCCGCCAATGCGGGGCCGTGGTCGATGGTCGACTCGCGGCGTCGACGCGCCTCCTCGGGATCGACGAGGCCCAGCGACGCGATGCGGTCATGCGAGGAACGGATCAGGTCTTCGATCTTGAGCTTGAGCAACTGGTTGGTCGTGCGCCGCACGCGCAGCTTGATGTCGTCCGTCGAGCCGAGGAAGCCCGGGTGCCGCGCCTCGACCTCGGCCACGGCGCGGCGCCACAGCGCACTGTCCTCGTACAGTTGCGCTTCGGTGAACATGCGCGCGAACAGGCCATCTTCGATGTCGTGCGCGTCGTAGGCGGTCGAATCGGCGAGGTCGACTACTTGCGCCTCCAGGTAGGGGTGGCGCGGCCGCGGTTCGAACTCCGCCGGCCAATCCTCGGCCGACTCGTGCTTCAAGAGCGATTCACGCACTTCGCGGGTCAAGTTGAGTCCGCGGTAGTCGGGGCTGCGTCGCTCGAGCTGGTCGACGACGCGCAGGACCTGCGCATTGTGCCGGAACCCGCCATAGGGCCGCATGATGTCGTCCAAGGCCACTTCGCCGCGATGGCCGAAGGGCGGATGGCCCAAGTCGTGCGCCAAGGCCAACGCCTCGCACAAGTCGACATTCAGTCCGAGCGCGCTGCCCACGCTGCGCGCGACCTGCGCCACCTCGAGGCTGTGCGACAGGCGCGTCCTGTATTGATCGCCGAAGCGGTTGATGAAGACCTGCGTCTTGTACATCAGCCGCCGGAAGGCGGTGCTGTGCACGATGCGGTCGCGATCGCGTTCGAACTCGGTGCGCAACTCGTCGCGCGCCTCGGGATGGGCGCGTCCCAAGCTGCGCGCGGAGCGAAAGGCGCAAGAGGCCAGATCGAGCGCCTCGCGCTCTTCCTTGGCGCGGCGGTCGTACAAAAGGCGTGCGTCGTGCGTGCGGCTCACGGAGCGTGTACCAAGCAGGAGGGTACACAATCTCCTCGCGTGCGAGCTCGCTGCGCCTCGCCGAGCCGTGCGTGGCTCGGCAAGGCGCCGCAGGCCGCGGCGTCAGCGGGCGAAAGCCGCCAACACCTGATCCGCCCGGGCGAGGAGCGCCTCCACGTCGGCTTGGTTCAAACTGCCGTCCGTCGTCTCGTTCGTGCCGCGGGACGTCCACACGGACGGATGCTCGGCACGCTTCAAGAGGTAGGCGCGCCACTCTTCGCCGTAGCGAACCGGGAGGTAGAGCTCGTCCTTGCCCCCGGGTTGTGGCTGCGCGGGTGGTGGGGTGAACGGACCTTCGTGGAGTGCGCCCACGATGGCCTTGCCGCGCAGCTCCTCCTCGGCGACGGCCAGTTGCAAGGCCAAGCCATTCGCCAGGCTGCGCGCGGGTTGCTGCGCAGCTCGCAACTTCTTGGCCGCATCCGTCACGTTGGCCGTGACTCGCTGTTCCACTTCGGCCCGATTGACTGTTTGGATCTTGACGGTGCTCCAAGCGGGCAATTCGGACTGGGAGTTGGCTTGGGGCTGAGCCTCGGCCCGGGCTTGGGGCGCGGTCTGGACCGCGGCGTCACCGGCGTCCGGCTGGCAGCTGGCGCACATGTGCACCAGTCCAGCCATCGTCCAGAGGATGGCGTCGCGCTGCATGGCCTTCATGCTCTTTGCCCGCGCCGTCATTGACCTTCGCCCGGGCAGCGGCATTCAAGGCGTCCAAGCATGCTGGTTCCATTCGCCATCACGTGGTAATAGGCGAAGCCGCCGCAGCAGGTCTTCAAGCCGTTGACGGGCAACAGCGCGATCTCGGTCGCCGTGCCGTTGGAAAGTTGTCCCGGCGCAGGAGTGCAGTCGTGGTCGTAGTTCGCGGCGGAAGCGACCCAGTCGATGGGCTCTTCGCACGCCGAGGCATCCACGAAGGAACGCACGCGCGCGTTGCACGAACTGCACTTGGGCGTGCAGTCATGGCCCGCTTGACCGGGGCTGGCGCCAAGGAAGGACACGGTGACGAGGGCGCAACCTTGGGTGAGGCTCGTGGCGGACAGCACAGGTTGGCAGTCGTGCGTGCAATCCTCGGCGGTGTAGGGCTCCTGCGTGTCGGACGAATGCGGGAAGGTCGCACCCAGCAGGGCAGCGGAAAGCAATAGCGTCTTGATGGTGGTTTTCATGGGGAAATAAGCGGTGTAGATCGGTTTCGGAACTGGAGAGTGGAGGTCGCCGCGACGAGAGTCGCCTCAGCCTTCGAACAGCGCCAGTCTGGCGGCTGCTTCGGCCAGGATGCTCTGCTGCAAGTCCCAAGGGACCAACCGCAAATCGGGGTTGTCGAGTTGGTCTTGCGTGAGCGTCATGGAGGCTTCCACTTCCTTCATGCGCTTGGCGTGGCGCAAGTCCATGACTTGCTTGAGCAGCGGAAAGCGCTCGTGATTGGCGTGGTAGCGACGCAGTTCGTTCTGGCCTGCCGTGAAGTGCAGCGACTCGCGATCGCGGGACGCAAGGTCGTCCTCGAACTCGCCTCGTTCAAAATCTTCGACGAGCTTGCCCGGCGACTCGTACACATGCTCCAGCACGACAGCCTCGCCAGCCATGTCCAAGTCCACCATCATCAACTTGGTCGCCAGCATCCAGGCGTGGCCCTCATGCGGTTCACGCAGGAAGCGCTGGTGGGCCCACTTCAAGCCTGTGTGGACGCGTTGCTCGTAGAGGGGATCGTGACTTTGGAAACTGGACTCGGAGAAAATGGACTGACGACGATGGGCGGCGGCTTCGGCGCTCGACGAATCCGCATCGATAGCCGTCACCGCTTGCAGTTCCGCGGGCGGAAGGCTGAGTTCCACCCGAGCATCTTGCTCCGTGTCCGACAACGCGAGCTCAGTGGGGGATGCGGGTATGAGTTGCGCCTCGCGCTCGTCGCCACTCCACAAGTAGAAGGCCAAGCTGACAAGTGCCGCGCCGGCAAGCCCCAGCAGGGCGACATCAGTTTGATCGACCTTGCTGGCCGCAGACCTGGATCGGTTGTTCTTGAACATGGAACTCCTTGGTTCGAATGGAGCAGCTCTGCCCTTGGTGTCAACCTGAAGCAAAAGCTCCCCTGAAGCAGTGGTTGAAAGCAGTGGCCCTGCCACCAACCACGCGAATCCTAGCCGCCTCGCAAGATCTGTCAACGGGGTCGGCCTGCGGCTCGAGCGGTGATGGGAGAACGGTGGACTCTGGGGGATGGCCGGCCAAGGCCGCCCCTCGCGGTCGGTGCGGGGCGGGTTGGGTTGGGTATGTGCGTTTCGCCAAGTGCACTCGGAGTCGCGTTTGCCGCGACCCTTCTGCAGCGGCAGGGCAAGAGCGAGTTGGAGCCTGCGCTCGAGGTTGGACCGGGCAAGGTCCAACGACTTGCCCCAAACCACTTTCGTGGCGCACAACTCGCACGAGCGGCGCAGCGCGGCACTTGCGCGAGCATGGACGGAGGCTGCTCGCTGTATAGGGCGCAGACACTCGGCCAAAGCCCTACACTGGATCACCTGCCGTGCTTCAACTGCGCCTTCTGCTCCTCATCCCCGCCTGCTTGGCCTGCGGCCCGGAACCGTCCAAGCCGGAGTCGCCGCTCGTGTCCGACGGCGTCGAAGGTTTGTTGGTGCTGCATGCGCCCGCGCCAGCCGAGGGAACCCTGTCCATGCTCGCCATGACGCGCGAGGGGCGACTGCTGGCCCTCGTCTCGCGCGACCTCGCGGATTCAGTCATCGTCGATCTGGGGGCGAGGCGTGAACTGGGCTTCCGCTTCGAGGCCACGGATCTCGCCGGCGCAGGCGCGAGCTTCGTGCTCGAGGCGCGCTACGATCCCGACGGGGTGCTGGCGACGAACGAGCCAGGCAGCCTGCGCCAGCGGCGCGTCGTCGCGCCCGGCGCGCGGCAGTTGCTCTTCGAGCTCGAATCCGAGCCGCTCGCGGCGGAGCGCTGAGGGCATGTCGGACGGCCTGTCGAACGGCGAGCGCGCGCCCGCGGACGAATGGTGGCGGCTGGCGTTCCGCCGTCGCTACCTCGAACTCTACGCGCACCGCGATCTCGCCGCTGCGCGCACCGAGGTGGACTTCCTCGCGTCGCAAGGGCTGCTCGTCGGCCGCGTGCTCGATCTGTGCTGCGGCCAGGGACGCCATGCGCTCGCCATGGCCGAGCGCGGCGTCGATGTGCGCGGGTTGGACTGGTCGCAAGATCTGCTCGATCGCGCCGGCGAGCTGGATGGGGCCGGTTTGCTGCGCGGGCGCCTCTCGCAAGGCGACGCGCGCCAGTTGCCCTTCGCCACGGGGGATTTCGACTCCGTCGTCCAGCTGTTCACGTCCTTCGGCTACTTCGATCGTCAAGGAGATTTGACAGTCGCCTCCGAGGTGGCGCGCGTGTTGCGACCGAGTGGGCGCTGGACCCTGGATCTCGCCAACCCCGAGCTGTTGCGGCGCGCGCTCGTGCCGAGTTCGACGCGCGAGCACGCGGGCGCGCGCATCGAGGAACGCCGCGCGCTGCTCGAGGGCGGTTTGGTGGTCGAGAAGGAGGTGCGCTGGATCGAGCCCGACGGCGTGGAGGAGCGCTGGACCGAACGCGTGCGCCTCTGGACGGCCGCAGATCTCGCCGGCCCGCTGCGCGCTTTCGGACTGCGCCTCGAACGGCGCCTCGGTGGCTTCGCCGGCGAGCCCTTCGGGCCGGATGCGCCGCGCCAGATCCTCGTCTGGCGCCGCGAATGACCCGCTGCGCGACCTCCGGCCCGGGTGGGTGGTGACCACGGGGCGTCGTGTTTCCTATACTGCGGGGCCGCGCGCACCGCATCGGAAGCCGCGCGCATGGAGACCAAAGCATGCCCCACAACATCGTCTTCAGCCCGATCGCCGACGAACTGGCCGCCATCGCCCGCGAGATCGCCGACAAGCACGTGCGTCCCGCCGCCGCTAAGTACGACAAGGCGCAGCAATACAACCACGAGGCCGCCAAGGCCGTCGCGCAAGCCGGCCTGTTCAAGACCTTCATCCCCAAGGAGTACGGCGGCCATGGCGCCGGCATCCTCGCCTTGGCGCGCGTCACCGAGGAATTGGCCAAGGCCGACTCGGGCTTCGGCGTGGCCTTCGCGGTCAACGCGCTTGGCAGCTTCCCGATCCTCGTCGGCGGCACCGAGGCGCAGAAGCAGCATTGGTTGCCGCAAGTCGCGCGCGGCGAGAAGTTCGTCGCCTTCTGTCTGTCGGAGAAGTACGCCGGCTCCGACGCCTCGGGCCTGGCCGTGACCGCAGTCGAGGACGGCGACCACTGGGTCATCAACGGCGAGAAGAAGTGGACGACGAACGGCGGTGTCGCCGACATCTACTCGGTCTTCTGCGTCACCGACCCGACTTCGAAGTCGCGCCGCATCAGCGCCATCGTCGTCGAGAAGGGCACGCCCGGCTTCACGGTCAAGAAGATCGAGGACAAGATGGGCATCCGCTGCGTGCCCGTGGTCGAGACGCACTTCGACAACGTGCGCGTGCCGAAGACGAACTTGATCGGCGAGCGTCCCGGCATGGGGTTCAAGCACGCGATGATGACGCTCGACCTCGCGCGTCCGGGCGTCGCCGCCCAGGCGGTGGGCGCGGCGCAAGGCGCTCTCGACCTCGCCAACGTCTACTCCAACCGCCGCGTCCAATTCGGCGTGCCCATCTCGAACCACCAGATGGTGCAGAAGATGATGGCCGACATGGCGATGAAGACCGAGGCCGCGCGCTGGCTGGTCTACGCGGCCGCCGCCGCCGCCGACGCGCAGAACGGCAGCGTCAGCAAGATGGCCGCCATGGCCAAGTGCTTCGCCACCGATGTGGCCATGGAAGTCGCCACCGACGCCGTGCAGGTCTTCGGCGGCTATGGCTTCATGGAGGACTACCCGATCGCGAAGTACTTCCGCGACGCCAAGATCCTCCAGATCTACGAAGGCACCAACCAGATCCAACGCATGGTCATCGCGCGCAGCCTGATCAAGGACAGCACCGACCTCGACCACCTCAAGCCATTCATCCCGAGCGAGGTCCAGCAGACCTACCGCAAGGATGCGGCGCCGATCGGGCAGGGCTGAGCACCGCGACCGGAACACGAACGATGTTGACATTCCTCATGCGGCAGGCGTTTTCGAGGCCTCTGCGTCTCGCTTCCCTCGCGGCTGGCGTCCGGCACGCGTCGGCGTTGCGAGCTCACCCGCACGCTACCGTGCGCGCGCTGGGCTCGGCTTGCGGCGAGGCGCTGCAGCGGCGCTTCCGCGCGGAGGATGCGCAGGTGGTCGAAGGCATCGAGGCGCTGCGTGCGCGCGCTTCCGGCTCCACGGAGCGCTTGCGCATCGACGACTACGGAGCCGGCGCGCCCGACTCCACCTTCACGGAGGCGCAGATGTCGGCCGGGCGCGTGGTGGAGCGCACCGTGGGCGAGGCTTGCCGCGCCAGCAAGAAGCCCACGTGGGCCGGATTGTTGTGGCACCTCGTGCGCGAGTTCCAGCCCGAGCGCTGCGTGGAGCTGGGTTGCTGCCTCGGCATCTCGGCCTGCTACCAAGGCCACGCCTTGCGCTTGAACGGCGCGCGCGGCCGCCTGTGGACGCTCGAGGGCGCCCCGATGCTCGCCGACGTCGCGCGTCGCCACATCGGCGAGCAGGGCTTGCAGGATCGGGTCGAGGTGGTCGTGGGCAGGTTCCAGGACACGCTGCAAGGCGTGCTGGAGCGCAACGGCCCCATCGACTACGCCTTCATCGACGGCCACCACGACGAAGAGGCGACCCTGCGCTACTTCGAGCAGTTGCTACCGCACCTCGCGCCGCGCGCGTTGCTGGTCTTCGACGACATCAACTGGTCCGATGGCATGCGCCGGGCTTGGGCGCGCCTCGCCGCGGACCCGCGCATCCAAGTGTCCATCGACTGCGGCGAGGTGGGTGTGTGCGCGATCGACGCCACGATCAAGGACAAGCTGCGCGTCAAGATCGCCCTCGCCTGAGCCGACGCGGACTTCGATCCGCCGTGCGTGGGAACTTTGGATGGCAGTGCGACTGCTGCCGGATGCTGGCGAACGAGCTCCATGGCCACTTTTGCCGGGCCTAGGTGCGGCTGGTCGCGGATATTCCGGAATTGGACATGAGAGCCAGACGGGTTCGGGCGCTTCCCGCGGTGCACACGCACCAGAGCCATGGCGCACGGCCGATCCCGAGGTTGTGCGTGGTTGCCGCAACCCAATCGTCGCTCAACATCCATGCAATCCACCGTTCACCCGCACGGCGGGCCCGTCCGTCAAGGCAGCAAAGCCAACTTCATCAGTCGCCTCGTCGCCAGCTCGCTGGCCTTCGTCGCAGGCATCCCGCTGGCGACGGCGGCGCAGCAACAGCACGTGTCTCCGCGTGCCGCGCCCATGCCGTTGGTCGACGCCAAGCTCGACCCGGCGCTCCTCGAGGACGCCGAGCAGTTGGCCGCCAACGGCTTCGTCCGCGAACCGGCCCGCATCCGCTCGAACATGCGCGTCGTGGTCGAGCTGGCGCGCGACGCCGAGGACGTCGACTTCGAGGCGACGACTCGCGCCGACCTGCTGGCCGAGGTCCAATACCGCACCGCGCTGCGCCAAGAGGTCTTCCAAGGCCGCGTGGAAGGCACGCTGACGCCGCGCGAGCGCCAGGGCTGGAACCTGCTGTTCCCGATCGACCTCCAATACATGGTCGCGGGCGAGGTCGACGATCTCGAGACGCTGCGTGCCATCGCCGCGCTCGACAACGTGCGCTACGTGTGGAGGGACAACCCGCTCCAGCTGCTCGACTACGAGGGCACCACGCTCACCGGCTCGGCCAGCGCGGCGGCCAGCGGCTGGACCGGCGCCGGCATCGGCGTCGCCGTGATGGACAGCCAATTCGACCTGCTGCATCCGGAGCTGGGCGGGTCGACCACCCTGCCCAACGCCGTGGTCAAGGGTGGCGCCAACTTCTCGAGCACGCCCGCGGCGGGCATCCACAGCCAAGCGTGGGACAACTGCTACCACGGCACCGGCGTGGCTTCGATCGTGCGGCGGTACGCACCCGGGGCGCACATCTACGCCCTGCCAGTGTTTCCGAGTCCTTATGAAAGCAACATCGCCGCCGCGGGCAACTACGGTTGGATGGACGCGTTGCTCGCGACCCCTGCGGCTTCGACCAATGTGATCTCGGTTGGTTCGACGTGGGATGCGAACAACGCGCCCTTCAGCTCGCCCTCCTGCAGCGACTCGAGCAGGGTCGTGGACGAGCGCACGTGCTACAGCAACACCGCTTCGTTCCTGTCGATCTACGCGCCCAGCGAGCAGGTGATCTGCGCCCGCTGCACCGGTGGCACCTTCGCGCTTGGCGGCACATCTTCGGCCGCTCCGGCGCTGGCGGGCATCACCGCGCAATTGCTGCAAGCGCGACCGTACCTGATTGGGAACCTCCAAGGCGTCCTCGACCTGTACCGCGCCACCGGCGTAGCCGTGCTGGGCGACACGAGCAAGCGTCGCGTGAACCTCACCGCGGCCTTGCAGCAAGTCCCGACGACCACGCGCACACTGTGGGCGACGA
>Ga0172376_10001563_pt1 | contig 29162 bp, 28 predicted proteins | sample Lak35m_FD_121114 | JGI IMG/M metagenome (GOLD analysis project Ga0172376, IMG submission 121114) | Freshwater microbial communities from Kabuno Bay, South-Kivu, Congo - kab_092012_35m | ecosystem: Environmental > Aquatic > Freshwater > Lake | place: Democratic Republic of the Congo: South-Kivu...
CATGGGGAAATGGGTCGTTACGATGTGTCATGGATGTCGAATGGGTCGGCTTGCGCGGGATTAAGGCAGTAGGTTGACGGATCTGCGTCCTGGTCGGTTCGTCCGAGTATCGACGAAATCGACATCGGTCAGATTGATGTGATTTTCGATATCGGCATTCGAGCGGAACGGCAGATTGTCCATGGACGTGATCTTGTCCCCGGGTTCGAAACCGATCACGGCGGCACCCATGCCGGGCGTCGGCGGTCTGGATACGACGGCATGGAAGGTGCCGTCGTCATTGAAGATCCGCCGGTAATGCATACCCCATCGCGGCGAATAGAATTCCTCCGTGTTCGTGCTTGAGGTTCGCGGAATCGTGTTCGGTGACGGGCCTGGATCAGGCCGACGTTCCGGGATGTATGGGGGCGGCATGTCCGGAAGCGTACCGGGCCGGGCAGGTGACCGGAGCCGATCGACGAGTTGCTCGAAGCGGGCGTTGGAATTGCGAACGATGTTCTCTCGTGCGTTCTGGTGTTCCGCCCGGATTCGCCTCGCCTGCATATCCAGATCGCCATTGCCCACGATATCGATGACGAGTACCAAAGGGATATTGTTATTCGCGGCGGCGAACTGGCGAAATCTCATTCTGTCCATGTTTTGTGCGTCCAGCCGGTTGAACTGATCGCCGGCCCATCGATCCGTCTCGATTAATCGGACATGCATTTCCTGGAGTAACCCCTGCATTTCGTCGAAATAGGGATTCGTTCTCGGATGCAGAAATTCAGGCGCGGGGCGGGGATCAGGGGAACCGCTCGGATCGCGAAAGTTCGGATTGACCCAGATCACACGGTCCGTACGGAAATCCAGCCTGAGATCGGCACGATCGACGATACGGGATGGTGGGCCGCCAGGCCACATCCCGCTATGTACGAATCCCTTCTCGTCGATTCTGGGCGGGTACGATTGCCCCAGGGCCTGAGCTGAGACTATGCAAGTCGATAGGATCGTACATGCCCAAAGAAAAAGGGCAGATGAAGGGTGCAAGCGATGCGAGTCTCTCTTACTCGAATGCGGAATCATGGACAAACCTCCCGATCGAAATCAGCCAACCTGAATCAAATGCAGCGAAGGAAATTCAGTCTAACTCGTGAGTCAACGTGAGTCACGAAATTCCGACAATCCATCTTCGGAATTCCTGTCGGCACGGATTTGCGATTCCCGAATCTGACGTTATCGCCACGAAATGAGATCAGCCCGGGTCCGGCATTCCCGCTGGCGGCAGCCACAAAACGACACGGTTGCCGCACAGGTCCTTGACCCAGTCGAATTTGCCGAATGACGATACTCCGTCCGGAACGCGAAAGACAGAATCGATAAATCCCTTCTTATCAGAAGGCCGGTCGTGAGGCTCGTCGAGGGGATTCTCGCCGGGTGGTCAAAGGGCGGTTCGGTAGTTCTTCGAGATCGTGTCATCCCGCCGCCGCGAAATCGGCCGATCAGGCCGGTTTGCGGGCCAGCAGGTAGAGCCGCGAAGCGAAGAGGCTGGGGTGGACACGATCGAGCAGGCGATCGACCGGCGTGTAGACCGTTTTGCCGAAGAGCTTGTGCATGCCGGGGGTCGACTGGATCAGCGAGCCGAGGATGCCGCCGGATTCGATGACTTCCAGCCCGGCGTGGCGGAACATCTTGCGCAGGGAGCCGAGGGTGAAGAACCGGATGTGTGGGTCGCGCCAGGGTTCGGCCAGGCTGAGCGAATCGCCGCGGCCGTTGAAGCGGCCGAGCAGCAGGGCGTCGAGACGGATGCGGAGCATCAGCGAATTCGGCACGGTGACGAAAATGCGACCGCCGGGGGCGGTGACGCGTTTCAATTCCTCAAGGGCCACCAGCGGCAGAAACAGGTGTTCGAGCACTTCGGTGCAGGTGACGAGGTCGAAGGCGGCATCTTCGAAGGGCAATTTCGAAGCGTCCTCGATAACTTCGGCTTTCAGGCCGAGCGCGCGGGACTGGGCGACGCCGGTGTCGGAGACATCGACGCCGGTATAGTCGATCTTTTTCGCCTGCGACCATTTGCCCAGCTTGGTGCCATCGCCGCAGCCGACGTCGAGCATTTTCCGGGGCGGCCCGGCCGCCAGCAGGCGATCGAACAGGGCCAGTTCCTGTGCGGTGGCCACGGGCGGGCTGCTGGTCAGTTGCGTTTCCCAGTAGCTCGAGTAGTATTTCGAAACGTCGCTCATGGTCCTGTCCCGGGAAGATCGATGCGGGCGCGGTTCGATCCTGCCCCGGATTCGAATCGCCACGCGAAGGTTATACCCGATTGCGTACCCGGCTGCACAGGGGCAATGACGGCATGCCGAATTCATGAAGCGGCAACGCACCGCGTGTGGCCAGCATCGCGACTGAGCCAGCATCTCGAATTCGGCCCTTCTGGCGGACGTCGCGGAATCCGGCTGCGGCGGAACCAGCTCAGGCGGGCGGCTGCCACAGCTCGACCCGGTTGCCTTCGGGGTCCATGACCCAGCCGAATTTGCCGTATTCGGAATCTTCGATCTCTTTGGGCACGTCGCAGCCTTCCTCGCGCAGGGTCGCCACCAGGGCTTCCACGTCGGCCACGACGTAGTTGATGGCGAAGGGCGCGGTGCTGGGGGCGAAGGCTTCAGGGTTGATCTTGCCGATGCTCCAGATGGTCATGCCGCCGCCGGGGGGGCGTCGGGCGTGTTCCAGGGGAAGGCGGTGCCGCCCCAGGGCTCGATATCGATACCCAGGTGCACCTTGTACCATTCCCGCAGGGCCACGGGATCTTTGGCCTGAAAGAAGACACCGCCGATGCCGATGACGCGTTTCATGTGCCGAGTTCCTGAGCCGGATTTGTTCGGAATCGAGAATGAGGTTTGCACCGCATCATAAGGGGCGACACGGGTTGATTCCAGACAAAATGCCACTGCATTTATGGGCGGGTCGGCTGGCCGCATCAGTTCTGCCTTTCGAGCAGCACTACGGCGACATCGTAAGGCCCGGGCTCGGGCTTGTCGACGAGCAGCGCAGGCAAGACGCGTGAGTCTAAGATGGGATCATTGCCCCGGTGAAGTGGATCGACACTCGAACGACCTGAAAGAGCGGGAATCAATCCGCCCAGTTTTCGAGACGCAGGCCTGGCAGAGATTCGAAATGACGAATGTTTCGAGTCAAGAGGATTCTGTTCGTTGACATTGCGATCGTGGCTATTCGCAAATCCATCGTGCCCGCGGGATTTCCCTCTTTTCGAAATCGCTCGAATAACTCCGCGGCCTGCTCACCATATGGCAGCACTTCGGCATTCGAATAGACGCTCAGCAATTGGTGAAACATGCTGTAGCCACGTACGACCTCACCGGTGCTCCGCGCTTTCTGGATGTAATTGTTCACGCCCATCAGCTGCTCATGCAGACTGATGACGGAAATCGCGATGTCCATCGAAGCGAGGCTGTTGAGCCTGGTCACGACCCTTTGACCAGCCTCGCCAGCCGGTCTTTGGATCAAGCTCAGATGGTCGGTATCGAGAAGGTAACTCACTCAGAAGCCTTGTGGTAATGCTCCGTTTCCCGAAACTTTCGGCCATACTCGATGACTTTGTCGAATTCCAGCTCCGATTCGAACATACCGGCCATTCGTTTCAGCCAGCCGGGTTCTGGCCGCCCGCTTTTCGATTCTTCCTGAAACTGTCGATAGGTTCTCTCTAAGGCGATCACCTTGCCGGGGTCGGACAGAGAAGACATGAGCTTGTTCGCAAGCTGCTCGACCGCCCCGGATGCGACACCATCGGGGACAGCCCGAACAGTTTCCACAAGCTCCCTAAGCCGGCCTAATTCCTGTTCGAGGGCCTCGACCCGTTTCTCCAAGATGCCATCGGACATGGGCGTCCTCCTTCGAATCGATTCCTTGACGGAATCGAAGGTTGTGAACAACTGTATTCGAAACGTCGACGAAATGACGCACATTTCGGAATTGATGTCACCATTTTATTCTATCCCGCACTCACGAAGGAAACAATCATCGGGAATCGTCGAATTCTGGCGGCCGTCGACAGCTCACCCAGTTGACCAATCAGGTGATTTTGTCTTACGAAGACACGATCCGGACCTCTGGCCACTCGCTGACAATTCGACTACCATAAGCCCGCATGGACGTGCCCCTGTTCATACCCGCCCGGCACGTTCGCCAGTATCGACCTCAGGAAACGACCAGCAACACACAGGAAAACGACGCATGAACACGCGCATCGACCGCCGAAATTTCCTTCGCACCAGCTCGGCCCTGGCTACTGCCATGGCCATGCCCACGATCCTGCCCCGAAATGTCTTCGGGGCCAACGAAAAGCTCAACATCGCCACCATCGGCGCAATGGGCAAGGGGCAGTCGGACACCCACAACGTGGCCGACATGCACAATATCGTCGCCCTGGTCGATGCCGATATCAAACGGGCCGAAGCCGCGGCCAGGAACCTGAAGAGCTACTACGCCACCCGCAAGATCGAGACGAAGGTGGAGTCGAAGCTCTACACCGACTTCCGCAAGATGTTCGACGAAATGCATGCCGGCATCGACGCCGTGATCGTCTCCACACCTGATCATACCCACTATCCGGCCGCCATGTGGGCCGTGCGGCACAAGAAGCACGTGACCGTGCAAAAGCCGCTTTGCAATTACATCGGCGAAGTGCGGGCCCTGCACAAGGCCGCGAAGGAGGCCGGCCTGGTCACCCAGATGGGCAACCAGGGCCGCACGATGGTGGGCCAGCGGGCCGTGAAGGAATGGATCGAACAGGGGGCCATCGGCACGCTCAAGGAAATCCGCCTGTGGACCAATCGCCCGATCTGGCCGCAAGGGCCCCTGGTGAAGCACACGGCCGAAACGCCGGCCGGACTGGACTGGAACAGCTGGCTGGGCCAGGAAGTCGAGGAACCCTATTTCATTTTCGACGACGGCAAACAAGACACGCCGAAGGACGGCGAACCCGCGAAGAAAAAGAACAGGCCCAGCAATAGCGTGGCCCCCTTCAACTGGCGCGGCTGGTGGGCCTATGGCTCGGGCGCCCTGGGCGACATGGGCTGCCATATCATGGACGCCACTTTCAATGTCCTCGGCCGGCGGATTCCGGTGAAGATCGAGGCGAAAAGCTCGGAAGTGACCGACCTGACGGCCCCGGTGTGGAGCGAGCTGGTCTATCACTTCGCCGCTTCGGACAAGCTGCCGGCCTTGAAAGTGACCTGGCACGACGGCTCGAAGGACGGCAAGCCGAACAAGCCCGAGCGCGACCCGCTGGTGCCCGAGGAAGCCTTCACCAAAGCCTCCAGCGGCATGATGTTCATCGGCACCGAGGGCACGATCTTCGAGCCCGAGGCTTACTGCGCCGACCCGAAGATCTATTCCGAAGAGCGCCGCAAGGATGTGGAAGCCATGATCAAGGCGGGCAAGATCAAGGAGACCGAAGCCCGTTCGAAATACCCCGGCAACCCGCAGAAGGAATGGGCCCAGGGGATCGTGGAAGGGTTCACGCCGAGTTCGAATTTCGACTATTCGGCCCCGCTGACGGAATTCGTGATGCTGGGCAACCTGGCGATCCGTTCCGGCCAGGCGGTGTCGTGGGATACGACCACGGGCAAGGTCACGAACCTGGAAAGCGCCAACCGGTTCGCCAGCCGCCCGGCTTATCGCAAAGGCTGGGAGTGATACGGCTTCAGCGAGCATCGATTCGAAATCCGGGCAGATATGCATCTGCCCGGACGATTTCATTTTCGGCCCGTCGTCGAAGTCTCGCTTCCTGAAACTTCGGACACGAAAGGCATCTTCCGATGAAATTCGCCGCACGGCTTCTGGCGATCGCACTGGTGTTCGGGCTGACGTCCACCTTCGCGCAGGAAAAGGTCATCCCGTTCTACGAAGGGCCGATTCCGGGCTCCGAAAACTGGACGCATACCGAGAAGACGCTTGAGGCCCCCGGGCTCGGCACATTGTGGTACGACGTCGCCCGGCCGACGCTGACGCCCTTTCCGGCCGACCCGGCCAGGGCCACGGGCACGGCCGTGATCATCTGCCCCGGCGGAGCGTTCGTGGCCCTGGCCTATGAACATGAGGGCGCGAAGGTCGCCCGTGAACTCAACGCCAAAGGCATCACGTGCTTCGCGCTGAAATATCGCCTGGTGCAGTGCAAAACCGGCAGCCCGGGCAGTGAGATGGCCGCGAATCCGAACCTGGACCCGTTGGTGGCCCCGATCTACCCGGCTTACAAGTGGGTTCCCCGGTCGAAGCCATTACCGGCCGATGCGCCGCCGCTGTTTCTGATGTCGGCCACGGACGACCCGGCGACCGGCCCGGATCAGATTCTGGCGATGTAGCAGGACTGGATCGCGGCCAAACGCCCGGCCGAAGTGCATGTTTACGCCAAGGGCGGGCACGGCTTCGGCATCCGCAAGCAGAATCTGCCGGTCGACACGTGGCTGCACCGATTCGTGGAATGGCTCGATTCGCAGGGATTTGGGCCTGGAAAGCCCGGGTGACCCCTGGCCGGAATCGCGACCGCGACATGCACGACGAACGAGCGTCGGCACGTCGCGGAATTCAAAATCGGACCGTCAATTCTTCGGGAGCTCGCTGGCCCGGCGCAGGTGAGGGACGAGGGCTTTCCCGATCACTTCGTGCCCGAAGAGGTTGTAATGCCCCCTGGGCCCCTCGACACGCCCCAGCCGCGGGTCGCCGGCCTTCGCTTCGGCTTCCCGCAAGGCGCCGGAAACATGATCCATGTAGGTGATCCCGGCTTGTTCGCAAAGACGGCGGAAGACCGATTCTTCGGCGTCCGGATCGTCTCCGCTGCATTCGGCGAAGGCCAGGACAGCCGTATCCTTGCCGCAGGCTGCGCGAAACCGCTTGAGGATGCGACCGGTTCGTTCGACAGCCTTTTCGAAGACGGGCGTCGAAGCGTATTCGAATGAGGTCGCCCACGTCACCGCCTGATAGCGCCGCATCAGGTCCGCAAGGAGCAGGGATCGTCCCAGCAGGACTTTTCCGAATCCCTGGTAACCCGCCAGTTGCATTTTCACGGACCCGTCGTCGTTGAAGAAAGGGGTGGGGCGTCCGGGGTCCCAGTTGCGATTCGTCCGGATCATGTCTGGGTCGTTGTTGAACAGGTCGTTGTCGCACATCTGCAGGACGACGATGTCGGGGCGAATCGTGTCGACGTAGCGCTCGAGGACCAGAGTCTCCTGAAGCGTCCCGTAGGCCGAGCATCCGAAGACGTACGACCGGCACGGGAATTCCGTGGCGAAGCGGTCGAAATAGGTGCCGCCGCTTCCGGCGTATTCCGCTTCGGTGAACGAATCGCCCAGGACGAGCACGACGGGCCCGGAACCGTCTCCGGCGGCCCAGCGGCGAAACCCCCGTTCGTCGATGTCGTAGAAGTCCTCGACCCCCTTGGCCCAGGCTTCGTCATTCTGCGGCCCCAGGACGGCCCGGGTCGCGACGTGCCGGCCAGGCCTGGGAGTCCACGCCCGAACCGGGTCAGTAATGTGCGTTCGAAAAACCCGGCCTGGTTTGAGATACCTGAAGACTCGAAAGGCGAATTCGAGCGAGACGGCCGTGACCAGCAGCGCGAGCGTGCACGAGACGAGAGCGAACGCGATTTTCTTGCGGGTCGACAAAGTCCTGGTCGTGGCTTTGCCGGGATCGGATGAGTGCATCGGTCACTCTAGGGTTTCGAAATCGGCATCGACGATGCCGCCTGAAGCGTCGCCTGGGAGATTCCGCCCGGTTTCGGACCGGATACCGGCGGCGAATCGTGAAATATGGGGAACGGGCCGATTGCCGCGCGGTCGGCATCGGTCGCCGAAGCTTATGCGAAGCTCACCGGAAACTCAAGGCCCGAGGCCTTCGGCCACACGTCCGTTTATGCCCAACCCGTCTGGTCGAACACGGGGCATTGGGTTATATTGGCGGCTCTCAGGGGCCCGTGCGGCGGTGCGCCGGCAGGGCCGGAATCACAGGAAACCCGGGGGCGGACGGCGTCGCCCAGGTCCATGGAACCGGACATTTTCACAGGAACGGTCGGTCCGTCATGAAATCGCATTCGGTGGCGAATCCGCACGGATACAAAGGCATGATCCTGGCCGGTGGTTCGGGCACGCGGCTTTATCCGATCACCAAGGCCGTGTCCAAGCAGATGTTGCCGATTTACGACAAGCCCATGGTCTATTACCCGCTGTCGGCCCTGATGCTGGCGGGGATTCGCGAGGTGCTCGTCATCAGCACGCCGACCGATCTGCCCGCCTTCGAACGGCTGCTGGGCGACGGCACGGCCTGGGGCATGACGTTCCGCTATGCCGTTCAGCCCAACCCTGGCGGCCTGGCGCAGGCGTTCACCATCGGGCGCGATTTCGTCGGTTCCAGTCCGGCGTCGCTGGTGCTGGGCGACAACATCTTCTACGGCCAGGGCTTTCAGAAGATGCTGCTGCGGTCGACGGAGTCGATCGCCGGTGCCACCGTCTTCGCCTATCCTGTGAAGGACCCGCAGCGATACGGCGTGGTCAGCTTCGACGAAGCCGGGAAGCCGGTGAAGATCGTGGAAAAGCCGAAGCAGCCCGAAAGCCACTTCGCCGTGACGGGCCTGTATTTCTACGACAACAGCGTGATCGACATCGCGGCGAACTTGAAGCCCTCACCCCGCGGCGAGCTGGAAATCACGGACGTCAACCGCATCTACCTGGAACAGGCCCGGCTGAACGTCGAGCGGTTCACGCGCGGCTTCGCCTGGTTCGACACCGGCACGCCGGAAAGCCTGATCCAGGCGGCGAACTTCGTGGAAACGGTCGAGGCCCGCCAGGGGCTCAAGATCTCGTGCCCGGAAGAAATCGCCTGGCGCATGGGCTTCATCGACACCGAACAGCTTCTCAAGCTGGCGACAGGCTTCCCCAACGCTTACGGGACATATCTCAGGGAAATCGTCGATCTGGAATGACGCCGCCGGGAGGTTTCCCGAGCGACCGTGATTCGCACGCTGGCGGACCAGCAAGCGATGGACCGCAACGACGACAGGGACGGATCGAACCATGACGGCAATTCTCGGCCTTTCCGCCTTCTATCATGACAGCGCCGCAGCCCTGGTCGTGGATGGCCGCATCGTAGCCGCCGCCCAGGAAGAACGCTTCACCCGCAAGAAGCACGACCCCGGCTTCCCGGCCCTGGCGGCCGAATACTGCTTGAAAGAAGCCGGCCTTTCGATCGACCAGGTCGATTACGTCGCGTTTTACGACAAGCCGCTCGTCAAATTCGAACGCCTGCTGGAAAGCTATCTGGCCTATGCCCCGGCCGGTTTCGCCAGTTTCGGCATGGCCATTCCGCTGTGGCTCAAGGAAAAGCTGCACACACGCAAGGCGATCCGCAGCGGCCTGGGCCGGCCCGACGCCAAAACGCCCCTGGTGTTTCTGGACCACCACGAAAGCCACGCCGCCAGCGCCTTTTTCCCCAGCCCCCACGAAGAAGCCGCCATACTGACGCTTGACGGCGTCGGCGAATGGTCCACCACCACGCTGGGAACAGGCAAGGGGAACCGCATCACGCTGACCGAGCAAATGCAATTCCCCCACTCGCTGGGGCTGTTGTATTCGGCCTTCACATACTATTGCGGCTTCAAGGTCAATTCCGGCGAATACAAGCTGATGGGCCTGGCCCCCTATGGCGTGCCCAAATACGCCGACGCTGTCTTCGAAAAGGTGATTGACCTGAAAGACGACGGCAGCTTCTGGATGGATCAGGCCTATTTCAATTACGCCGCCGGCCTGACCATGACCGGGCCGAAATTCCACGCCCTGTTCGGCCGCGGGCCGCGCCGGCCTGAATCGCAGATCGAACAGTTCCACTGCGACATGGCCGCCTCCGTTCAGGCCGTCACCGAACGGATCATGATGCTGCAGGCCCGCCACGCCCACCAGCGCACCGGCATGAAGAACCTTGTCCTTGCCGGCGGCGTGGCCCTCAACTGCGTGGCCAACGGCAAAATCCTGCGTGACGGGCCTTTCGATTCCATCTGGATCCAGCCCGCCGCGGGCGACGCCGGCGGGGCCCTCGGCGCGGCCCTGTTCGTCTGGCATCAACTTCTCGAAAACCCCCGCCAGGTCACGCCCGGGCATGATTCCCAGGGCGGTTCGTTCCTCGGCCCGAAATTCGAATCGGCCGATATCGCGGCGATGCTCGACGCCAAAAAAATCCCGTATGAGCGGATCGACGACCCGGCCGCCTTTTACGGCCGCATTTGCGAAATCCTCGAACGGGAGCAGATCGTCGGCCTGTTCCAGGGCCGCATGGAATTCGGCCCCCGGGCCCTGGGGGCACGTTCGATCATCGGCGACCCGCGCTCGGCCAAAATGCAGGCGGCCATGAATTTGAAAATCAAATTCCGCGAGAGTTTCCGGCCGTTCGCGCCGATCGTGATGCAGGAATATGCCCACGAGTGGTTCGAAATCCGGCCGGATCAGGAAAGCCCCTACATGCTGATCGTGGCCCCGGTGCTCGAAACGCATCGCGCGCAGCTGGACACCGCCGAAGCCCGGGCCATGACCGACGACCCCGACCTGCGCCGCCGCGTGAACGTCGTGAGGTCGTCCATTCCGGCCGTCACGCACGTCGATTATTCGGCCCGGCTTCAGACGATCGACCGCGATCGCAACCCCTTCGTGCACGGCCTGCTCGATGCGTTCCGCGCCCGCACCGGCTGCCCGGTGCTGGTCAACACCAGCTTCAACGTGCGGGGCGAGCCGATCGTGTGCAGGCCGGTAGAGGCCCTGCGCTGCTTCATCGCCACCGAGATGGACGCCCTGGTGCTGGAAAACTGCATCGTGCGCAAGGACACGCTGGGCCCCGAGTTGCTGGCCGAAGCCGCAGCCGCGCGTGAGAAATACCTGAGCCAGTTCGATCTCGACTGATTTCGAAAGCGAACGCCTTCGAACCGCATTCGATCACGCAGGAGCCTCGAAACGAAATGCAATGGTCCGACATTCCCCGCAACCCCGACCGCCGCATTCTCCGCCAGTTCGGCGGCCTGTGCGTCGTGTTCTTCGGCGGCCTGGCCGCTTATGGCGCGCTGGCCAACGGACATTTCACTGGCCCGGTCATTTTCGGCGCTATTGCGGCTGCTGCCGGCATCGCGGCCCTCGTTCAGCCGATGGCGCTGAAATGGATCTTCGTGGGCTGGATGATCCTGGCGTTCCCCATCGGGTTCGTCATTTCGAAAATCATCCTGGGTGGCGTGTTCCTGCTGGTCTTCACGCCCGTGGCATTGATTTTCAAGCTGATCGGGCGCGATGCCCTGGGCCTGAAACGCAAGCCCGCCGACGCGGCGACATACTGGCAGCCGAAATCGCAGCCGGCCGACCCGCGGCGCTATCTCAAGCAATATTGAAATTCCGTTCGCGTCCGACCACCGGACACATCGACCCCACGAAAGCGAGGCCGAAAATGGCAGACGACAAAGCTTCGAAACCCACCTTCCAGGAAGCCGCCCAGGGCGAGGAACAAGGCCTGATCGCCGAGTTCGTTCAGTTCCTCAAGGAAAACAAGAAGTGGTGGCTGGCGCCCATCCTTCTCGTGCTCATGCTTATGGGTGCGCTGATTCTGCTCTCTGGCTCGGCCGCGGCCCCGTTCATCTACACCCTGTTCTGATTCCGTGCGATCCAAAGGCGACCTGATGACTTTCCCCTCCACCGGCAAGCGCAAGGGCGGGCTTCTCAATTTCCTGCTCCTGGGCGTCGGGCTGGCGTTTCTCGGCTGGACACTCTATTCCAACCGCTTGGTGCTGGCCGAGGTCTTCTCCCGGCCGATCCGGTGGGGCAACTTCGCCGCGGCGTTCGGCTTCATGGCCGCCGCGGCCCTGATCACCTATTTCCGCTGGTATGCCCTGGTGCGGATACTGGGCGTGCCGTTCCGGCTGATCGATTCGCTGCGTCTGAGCTTCGTCGGGGCGTTCTTCAACCTGGTCATCCCCGGCGCGGTCGGGGGCGACCTCGTCAAGGCCGCCTACCTGGCCCGCATGGACCTGCCCCGAACGCAGGCCATCACCACGCTGTTGATCGACCGGGCCGTGGGCCTCGTCGGGTTGTTCTATCTGGCCTCGATCGCGGCCCTGGCTGGCTGGTCGGGGCTGCCGCAGACTGTCCGCAATCTTGGTGTTTTCGCGATAGCGATGGCGGCCGCAGGTTCGATCGCCCTGGCCGCGATCATGCTGGATCTGCCCAACCGCCTGCTGCCCGGCCTTTCGAAATCGCACAGCAAACTCGGCCACCTGGCGCGTGAGCTGGGCGCTCTTTCGAAATCGTATCGGTCGCACTGGAAGGGCGTCGTGGCGACCGTGGTCGTTTCGGCCTTTTGCCACGGGCTGGCCTGCGTGGCGTGCTACCAGGTGGGCGTGGCGCTTTTCCCGAACTTTTCGGTCGGGCTGGACAAGCACCTGATGATCTTCCCTCTGGTGCTCTTTTCCACGGCCGTGCCGCTGCCGTTCGGGGCGCTGGGCCTGTCGGAGAAGCTCAGCGACGAGCTGTTCTCGTTCGTCGGCCACCCTTCCGGCGGCGTGGCCATGATGGGCTACCGCGTGCTGACATACGCCTTCACGCTCATTTCGCTGGTCATTTACCTGTGGAACCTCTCGGCCATCCGCGACCTGACCAAACAGGCCGAAGCCCTGCAGGCCCAACTGGCTGAGGATTGAGGAGTGGGGCAGGACAGGGGCGAAATGCACTCCGTCAACTTGCCGCACCGCATCAGTCGTGATATCTTTGGAATAGAGGCACAGGCCGAGTTTTTCAGGAGGTATCGATGTCATCGAAAATGCGACAATTCGGCATTGATCACCTCAGCGTCGATGAGCGTATCGACCTGATGCACGAAATCTGGGACAGCATCGTGGCCGAACCCGGCATGACGCACATGACTGCCGCGCAGCAGCAGGAACTTCAGCGCCGGCTGACCGAACACGAGACCGACCCTGAAGACACCGTTTCGTGGGAAGAGGTCAAGGCGCAGGCTCTTGAGCGTTTTCGCGACAAATGACCCGGCCCGTGAGATTCCGCCGCCAGGCCCGTATCGAATTCGACGAAGCGGCGGATTGGTACGAATCAAGACGCATCGGGCTGGGAACGAAATTCACGGCTGCTGTTCAGAGTGTACTCGATACGGCCTCAACCGCACCCGGATTGCATCCTTGCGTATTCGAAGACGTTCGCGAGGGCCTCGTTCACGGTTTCCCATATTGCGTCTATTATCGAGATTCGAATGCGCAGATTCTCGTCATCGCGATCTTTCATACCTCGCGCGATCCTACCAGCTGGCAATCGAGAACTTGACCCATCTAAGGCTCAGCGACGAGCTGTTCTCGTTCGTCGGCCACCCTTCCGGCGGCGTGGCCATGATGGGCTACCGCGTGCTGACATATGCCTTCACGCTCATTTCGCTGGTCATATACCTGTGGAACCTCTCGGCCATCCGCGACCTGACGAAACAGGCCGAAGCCCTGCAGGCCCAACTGGCTGAGGATTGAGGCGGGGGGCGGGGGCGGTGGATGCCGTTCGAGCGAAATGCGACCGCATGCCGCACCGGATGCGCTCCACCCGGCCGTGATGGCTGATCACTGCTCTGCCGATTCGGCTTGATTTCGGTTCGCCGGCGAAGCATAATCGAAAGCTGTCTGCGACACGTTTCGGTGGCTCCTGCATTTTCCGTTATCGATTCTTGAGTCGTACCGGTTCGCCGGTGATTCGAAATCGTTCTCGCGAAACGATGGCCGATTTCTCCTTGCTCAGGTCATTCCCGCTTCCATTCGTTGAGGCCCCCGACGATGTCTTCGCAACTTGTTTCCTGGCTCCGGAACCGCTTCGGAACGCTGATCGGCCGTCGCAATCCATGGGACGATCGTAACGAACGGATAAATCAGGAATTCCGGCTTCTGATCGATCATGGTTCCCGTGGTGATCGCGCGGCCGCGATCCAGCAATGCGGCGTGATCGCCAGCCTGCTGGACTCGTGGAAGATCGAGGACCTCGATTCCGCGAGCGATGAGGCACTCGAATTTTTCGGCAAGTCGCATTTGTCGATCTCGCAGGTTCTCCGCGAATCGGACCAGGCGCAGGCTTCGATCGATCACGCACAACGGGCAAGAGAGTTTTGGAATCGCCTGGCGAACCGGAACCCGGACGATTCGGAAGCCTGGAGTTCGCTTGCCACCACATACAACTACGAAGGCATGGCACTCGTCGATCTGGACGAGTACGAAACGGCGATTCGGGTCTATGACAAGGTGATCGAGACACGCCGGACGATTCGGGCACAGCATCCCGAGAATGACCTGAACGTCGTCTTTCTCGGCGGCGCCTATTGCAATCGGGGCATCGCCGAAAAGCACAGCCATGATCCCGACGCCGCGATGCGCGACTACGAAACGGCGATCGACATTCTGAGCGATTCGATTCCCGGCTGCGACTGCGGATGCCGCGTCGCGATCGAAGCCGAGATCGCGGCCATGACGCGGAAGGAATCGCCGATGTTCACCGGCCTGAACTTTCTTCGGAACACCCTGAATGCGCGGGCGAATCTGCTCGGGCCGGATGCGGCCTTGAAGCACATCGGCCAGATGATCATGCGGATGTCGCCCCCGGTCGTCAAAGAGGAATTCGATTTCCTTTACGTCAGATTCGTCGACGAATCGATATCCGACGACCCGCAGGGAAACCTGAACGAACTCCGGCTCGAATTGATCCAGACCCTGTTCACCAGCTCGCACTTCGTCGTGCTTGACTTCAGCGCCGTCAAATCGATGGACGGGGACGCCGTCAAACTGCTCCGGCACCTCCGGTCGCAGATGATCGCCAGCAATCGCTGGATTGGCGTGGTCGGCTTGACGCCCGAACTGATCGAATCCACGCCTGAAATGAAATGGGAGGTGGATTTCGACTGTTTCGAAACGCTGGAACACTTCCTGGATGCCTGCCGCCAGGACCGTGGAGATGACGAGCCGAATTCCGGTGACGAAGCCGAATGAACCGCCCACTACGCCGCTGACGAATCCTGAAATCTGCATCGGCGACAGCCGCGGGACCTGCCGATGTGGCGTGACGCACCGGATGGATCCCCGCATCAGTCGTCGATTTTTCGTATCGACTCATCGAACCGAAACGTCCGGATCGGCCATGTGGCGAAGCCGTCATTCGCGGAGTCGTGATTCACGCCCGCCACGGCCGAGACCACCCACGCCTGGTCGGGGCCGACATGGCCGACACGTGCCTTCCAGGCGGTCTCGAAATGCGGCACGCCCGTCATCGATTTCACCATCAGCCGCGGTGCTGGTTCGAATTTGTCCGGCGGGTCGAACCAGAAGGCGTCCAGCGGGTGCGCCAGGCCCTTGCCGATGGCTTTGACGTAAGCTTCCTTGAGTGTCCAGATGCGATAGAAAAGCGCCGCCCGCTGTGATTCGTCAGCCGCCGCGATCACGGCGGCTTCCTCGGGGGCGAAAAATCGCCTGGCCAGGCCTTCGAAATTCGAAGGGCGGTCGATACGTTCCACGTCCACGCCGACGGGCGTGCCTTCGGCTACGGCCAGAACGACGACGCCCTCGGCGTGCGTCACGTTGAAATGCCATCGCCCGGATTGCATCTCGGGCCCGGCGATTTCGGGCTTGCCGTGCGGGCCCGGGAGGAAGGTCCATTCGCGGGGCGAGATGCCAGGCACGCAGCGGCTCAGGATGGTGCGGGTCATGAACCGGGCTGTCAGGTGCAGAAGCCGGTCTCGCTCGTGCCGATAGCGGTCATGGCGGGCCCGTTCCTGGTCGCTGAGCAGTTCCCGATAGGTCCACTGCCGCAGATCGTCCGGATAATCGTCGACGAAGCCGACCCACAGCCGGGGCGTTCGTGGCGGTGGCCGGTCATGGTGCGAATGCGGATTGTCGGTCGATTCCATGGACGTAGATCCGATACCGGCAGCCGAAATGGCGGGAAACCGCTGCCTCGAGTGTCGCGACGGGGCATCGTGGCCATTGTCCGCTCGTTGCCATGCCGGGGGCAAGCCGGTATCGTGGATGCGAATCCGGGCAATGACCGCAAAGGGATACGGTCGGGTCTATCGACTCGAAACACCAACTTCGGAAAAGCGACAGTCATGCGTACGCTGCTGGTCACAGGCGGTGCGGGTTTCATCGGCGGCGAGTTCGTGCGCCAGGTGCTGCGCGAAGAGGCCGCCACGAAAGTCGTCAATCTCGACAAGCTCACCTATGCCGGCAATCTCGACAGCCTGGCCGAGTTCGCGGGCGAGGCGCGGCACCAGTTCGTGCAGGGCGATATCTGCGACACGGCGCTTGTGAAATCGCTGCTGGCCGAGCACAAGCCGGCGGCCGTCGTGCACTTCGCGGCCGAGAGCCACGTGGACCGCTCGATCGACGGCCCGCGAATCTTTCTGGAAACCAACGTCATCGGCACGTTCAACCTGCTGCAGGAAGCCCGCGGTTTCTGGAATTCGCTGGAAGCGGCCCCTAAAGGCACGTTCCGGTTCCTGCACGTCTCGACAGACGAAGTTTACGGCTCCCTGGGTGACACCGGCCTGTTCGAGGAAACCACGCCCTATGACCCCCACTCGCCCTATTCGGCTTCGAAGGCCGCCAGCGATCACTTCGTGAACGCCTATCATCACACTTACGGCCTGCCGACGCTGATGACCAACTGCTCGAACAACTACGGGCCGTATCAGTTCCCCGAAAAGCTCATTCCGCTGATGATCCTCAACGCGCTTGAGGGCAAACCGCTGCCGGTTTACGGCGACGGCGCCAACGTGCGCGACTGGCTTTATGTGGGCGACCACTGCAGGGCGATCCGCCGCGTGCTGGAAGCCGGCCGCGTCGGGCAGACGTACAACGTCGGCGGCAATTCGGAGCGCAGGAACATCGACGTCGTCAAAACCATTTGCCGGATCGTCGACGAACTCAAGCCTGGCCTGCCGCACAGCCCGTGCGAAAGCCTGATCACGTACGTGGCCGACCGGCCCGGGCACGACCGGAGATATGCCATCGACGCCACGAAGATCGCGGAAGAACTGGGCTGGAAGCCGTCAGTCACTTTCGAGGAAGGCATCCGCGACACCGTCGCCTGGTATCTGGCCAATGCCGAATGGATCGACCGGGTGCAGTCGGGCGCGTATCGCCGCGAGCGCCTGGGCGTCAGCGTCTGACCATCAGGCATGTTCGCGGCCTGGCGAATCGAACATGCCGCCCCTTTTTGGTGCTATCCTCCATCGCACGCCGCTTCCGAACCCGCGCCGGGCGGATCGTCCGTGCCGGATGCGCGGGGCGGTGCGTCTCGAGACCTTCAACGGCAACCCGCTGGCCGCGGCTGATGCAATTTCGAACGATGAACGATCCGCAAGCGAATCAGGCCGACACGCACGATCATCGACCCGCGTGGAGCGAACAGCCCACCGGCGATTCGGGGTCCATCGCGGTTGAAACCCGCAAGCCGCAGCCCATTGGCCATTTGCATTGCATCGATGCGCTGCGCGGGCTGGCGTCGCTCGGGGTCGTCGTCCTGCACACCACCAACGCGATCACGCAGGGTTCGCGAAACGGCGTCATCTCCACCCTGCATTATCTGTTCCAGTACGGCACGTTCGGCGTTCCCCTGTTTTTCGTGATCTCCGGATTCTGCATCCACCGCAAACAGGCCGAACGATCGGCGGCCGGGGTGGACGACTCCATTCCGTTCCGAAAATACTGGAAGCGCCGGTTCTTTCGGCTGTATCCGTCGTATTTCACCGTTTGCGTGGGCAGTGCGGCGTTCATGGCCGCCGCCATCGCGACCGGGTTCCGGTCGCCGTTGCTGACGAGTTATCCCGGCGACCCATTTTCGTACCTGGCTCTGGATTTTCTCACGCACATTTTTTTGATCCACAGCTTTTTCTCGCTCTTCGACGGCGGCCTGGGCAATCCGCCCTTATGGACGCTGGCCCGCGAGGAACAATACTACCTGCTCTATTTTCCGCTATTGAAATTCCGGAAAATCGCCGGCGTCGTCGCGTGCCTGATCCTGTCGATCGTGGTGTCATTCGCCGTGTTCCGGATTTCGAATATCGTGCCTGACGAAAATCGCGGGCTGCGATTCCTGCTCGAAACGTCCTCCCTGGCATTCTGGCCCCAGTGGGTTCTGGGCATGCTGTGCATGGAATGGCTCGTCAGCCACAGGCGGTCGATCTCGCCTGGCGGCGTTCGCGCCGCGATTCTGACGGGTCTGGCGATCATCGTCGTTCAAAAGGAATTTCCGCTTTCGTCGTGGACGAGAATTCTCATGCAGGGGCTCGGGTTTTATTTGATCGTCAGCGCGCTCACGAAGCAGGAAGCCTGCGGCCGCTGGATCCGCACGAAATGCATTCGGTATCTTGAGGCAGTCGGCCAGTATTCCTATTCGCTGTATTTGGTGAATTACCCGGTTCTGGTGATCGTGGGCGAATTCGCTCGCGCCAGGGGGTCGAACGATAGCCTGCCCATGTATCTCGCTTTCATGGCTCTGGGTATCGCCGTCTGCAATCTGGCCGGTTACGTGCTGTATGCTCTTGTGGAACGGCATGGGCAGAGAAAACCCGCCGAATCGTGACTTTTGCCCACAGGTCATCCAGCCTGTCGATAAGCCATTCCAGGCCCGCGGGAACTTCTGCCCCCCGACTGGCGATGCCCAGGCCGCGGGACGTCATCAGGAATTCGCACTCGGATTAAATCGAAGTTCACGCAGCGGCCAGTAGACACCGGGCAAAGGCGATCCCGACTTCGAAGGCCCTGAAACAGAGTCTGGCCCGGGCCGGGGCCGGGATCTATCATGGTCACGACACGATCGCGCCGGATCATCAGGCCCGGCACCGACTCAACCGCCCGCGATGGAGAACGCCGCACCATGAACTCCCCGAGATATCGTTCACCTTTCGGAAAGCCGGATCGCCGCAATCTGAGCCCATGGGTCTCGCTGGCGGCGGCCTGCATTGTCCTCGCCACGATGACGGGCCGCGTGCTTGCCCAAAAGCACGATCGCCCGCCCAACGTCCTGATCATCCTGGCCGACGACATGGGCTATAGCGACGCCGGCTGTTACGGCGGCGAGATCCGCACGCCGAACCTCGACGCCCTGGCCGCTGGCGGCCTGCGATTCACCCAGTTCTACAACACCGCCCGCTGCTGGCCCACGCGTGGCGCGCTTTTGACAGGCCATTACGCCCAGCAGATCCGGCGCGACACGCTGCCGGGCCTGCCAAGCGGCAACGCAGCCGGTGTTCGCCCGAAATGGGCGCCGCTCTTGCCCGCGCTTTTGAAAGCGAAGAACTATCGCACATACCATTCCGGCAAATGGCATATCGATTCGAAACCGCTGTCGACCGGCTTCGACCGGTCGTACAGGCTCGAAGACGCCGGCCGCTTCTTCAGCCCGAAAGTGCATTTCGAAGACGATCGCCCGCTGCCGCCCGTCGAGCGCGGCACCGGCTATTATTCGACCACCGAGATCGCCACGCGCACGATCGCCTATCTCAAGGATCATGCCCGGAATCACGCGGACAAACCCTTCTTCGCCTACACGGCCTTCCTCTCGCCCCACTTCCCGCTGCAGGCGCTGCAGGCCGACATCGACAAATACGCCGATGCCTACGTCAAGGGCTGGGACGCCGCACGCCAGGCGCGCCACGCGCGGCAGAAGGAACTGGGCTTCGAAATGCAACCGCTGCCCGCCATCGAGCGCGAAATCGGCGCACCCTACAATTTCCCCGACGCCATCGCCCGCTTCGGCCCCGGCGAAGTGCCGTTGCCCAAACCCTGGGACGAGCTGACCGATGAACAGAAGCGGTTTCAGGCGACGAAAATGGCCATCCACGCCGCCATGGTCGACCGCATGGATCAGGAAATCGGCCGCATCGTGGCCCAGCTCAAGGAAATTCAAGCGATCGACAATACGCTGATCGTCTTTCTGTCGGACAACGGCGCCAGCGCCGAGATGATGATCCGCGACGACGGTCATGATCCCTCGGCCGCGCCCGGCTCGGCCGATACCCACCTGTGCCTGGGGCCCGGCTGGTCCGCCATGGCCAACACGCCGTTTCGCCGGCACAAGACCTGGGTGCACGAAGGTGGCATCGCCACATCCATGATCGCCCACTGGCCGGCCGGCATCCCGGAGAGCCAGCAGGGCACGCTGCGGCACACGCCGGGGCACGTGGTCGATATCGTGCCGACCGTGCTGGAAATCGCTGGCGTCGAGCGGCCCGCCATGATCGAAGGCACCGTCGTGCCGCCCTTCGCCGGGGTGAGCCTGAAGAACGCTTTCGAAACCGACGCGAAGATCTCGCGTGACTCGATCTGGTGGCTGCATGAAGGCAACCAGGCATTACGACAGGGAGATTTCAAGCTCGTGAAGGCCAAGGACGAACCCTGGCAGCTTTACGACCTTTCGAAAGACCGGGGCGAGACGACCGACCTTTCGAAAACAAAGCCCGACAAGCTGGCCGAAATGAAAGCCGCCTGGGAACGCCAGACCGAAGCCATCCGTGCCCTGGCCGCGAAGGACCTCACGCCCGAAGACATCCGTCGGGCCGAAGAGGCCGCGAAAAAAGCCGCTGCCAAGAAAAAGGCCGCGACGAAGAAGAAGGCCGGTTGAAAGTCGCACCGGGTCGAATGGCGGCCGCGGCCGTCATTCGTTCCGATCGTTGCGCGTGGCGAGAACCTTGTCGATCTCGGCCGCGAACGAGTCGGAATATTGCAATCGTACGGTCAGCCAGTACTGCCGCACATAGGGGCGATTCACGAACGACTTGATCGAGCGTGTCCAGCTTTCCCAGTTTTCGTCGTCGAGCAGGTCGAATTCGTTGCGGTGATAGAACACCTCTTCGAAGGCCGTGAAGGCCATATCGCACAGATAGGCGCGTGAGTCGCGGGAAAGGGCCTGATCGTCGGCCGGGGGATCGGCGTACCAGTCGCGGTGCTCACAGCCTTCGAGCATGGATTTCGAAAGATCCATGAACCGTTCGTTGATATCGGAATAGGCCGAGGACCGCATGGTTTTCGTCAGTTGCGCGCCTTCCCACAGGAAGAACCAGACGAGCGTGATGCCGCCCACGGCGATGACGAGTTCCGCCGCGGCCGTGATGCCGTCGACGAGGCCCTCGTAGGTCTTGTCCGAATTGGTCGCGATCGCGATGCCGGCCATGAGCCCCAGGGCCGTGCCCACGATCGTCACCAGAAAGATCGCCACACCGGTGCGCGGCTGATATTTCCGGAGTTTCGAATGGCGCTGCCGGTCGGTCAGTGGCGGTTTCATTTCGGATATCCTGGTTGCGGTTCGGCGGCGGCCCTGCGATTCGTTCGCCGGGCGTCTCGTGGGATCAGGCCCGCCCCTTGAGCATGCCGTGCCAGTAAAGCTGGGGCAGAAGGTGCCGCTTGAGCATGTACATGCTCCATCGCTCCTTCGATTGATCGATCGGGAAGCTCTCCTGAATGGCGCCGTCATAGCCGAATTCGGCAAGTATCAGGCTGCCGTAGCCGGTCACCAGCGGGCACGAGCCGTAGCCGTCGTATTTGGCCGCCGGTTCTTTCGAACGCATCGCGGCCACCAGGTTGGCCACTACCACCGGGGCCTGCTTGCGTACCGCGGCGCCCGTTTTGGCGCAGGGGGCGTTGATGCAATCGCCGGCGGCGAAGACGTTGGCGAATTTCGTCGATCGCATCGTGTATTTGTCGACGTCGAACCAGCCGCTGGCGTCGGCGATGTCGCTGGCGGCGACCGGTTCCGGCGGCCCCATCGGCGGCGTCACATGAATCATGTCGAACTGGATTTCGGCGGATTGGCCCGTCTGTTTGTCGACGATCGTCGCCTTGCGGTTCGGCCCGTCGATGGCCGTCAGCTCATGCTGATATTGCATTTCCAGCCCCTTGCGGGCGATGACTTCTTCCAGCGGCTTGCGGTAACGCTCGATGGCGAAAATGTGCTTCAGCGGCGTGACGTACACGACGCGGCTCTTGTCCCGCACGCCCTGCTTGCGGAAGGCATCGTCGGCCAGATACATGATCTTCTGCGGCGCGCCACCGCATTTGACCGGCGTGCCCGGCATGGTGAAAACGGCCGTGCCGCCCTTGAAGTTCTTAATGCAATCCCACGTGTACTCGACGGTTTCGTAGGCATAATTCGAACAAACGCCGTTTTTGCCCAGCGTTTCCTTCAGGCCGGGAATGCCGTCCCACAGAATCCGGATGCCCAGGGCCACGACCAGGAAATCGTAGCCGATCGATTGCCCCGAGGCCGTCACGATGCGGTTCTCGCCGCCCCGGATCTCGGCCACCTTGTCCTGGATCCAGGCCGCCCCCTTGGGAACGTAGCGGGCTTCGGCACGGCGGGTGACCTCCTTGCGGCACACGCCGCCGCCCACCAGCGTCCAGAGCGGCTGATAGTCGTGCGTGGTCGAGGGTTCGACGATGGCGACGTCGAACTCGGCCTTCGAAAGGGCCCGCTTCAGCCGGGCGGCGATCGTCAGTCCGGCCGAACCGCCGCCCAGAATGACGATCCGGTAATGGTCCTTCACAGCCTGTGGGCTCGTCGGCGTGATCATGGCCTGGCGCTGTCTCCCCGTGTTCGTGCGTCGTTGCGAGCGTCCGGATGCCAGCGGCCTCCCGTTGCGGCCCTGGACGATTGACCTATTCTGCCCAAACGCAAATCAATGGGGCAAGAGAACGGCCCAGCCGGCCTGCTGCCGCGTGATCGAAACGGCCATGGCCGAAGTCGCTGGCTTGATGGCCGGCAGGATGTCGCTCAGGGCGAGCTTCTGCCGCCGAACAGCCTGGCTGCAGATCCAGAGCGGCACGCCCGCCGCGGCCAGAGCCTTCACAAGCTTCTCGTTCGGGTTGACGGCATCGGTGCCGGTCTTGGCCGCATAGGCCGCCTGGGTCAGGCTGGAGATGACCGTCGGCCCGTGAATGACCACTTCCACCGTCACGCCGCCATTGGGCACGCCAGCGGCCGCGGCCAGGTTCAGGAAGCGGGCCACCACTTCCAGCCCCTTGTTCAGCTCGCCGGGCTTGGCCTCGGTGGTCAGGTCAAAAAGCACCTTGGTGCCGGGCAGGGGCGGTTCGGCAATGCCGTCGATCGAAAACACGCCGCCGAAGCCGGCGATCCTGGGAAATTGCAATTCGTCGGCGGCGAACGCTTCGGCATTCGCGGCGGCTTCGGCGGCCTGGGCCTGGGCTTCGGCCAGCAGGGGCAGGGCGGCCGATGCGGCCAGCAGGTGACGGCGTGTGATCATGTCGTGCAGATCCTTTCGAGAGAGGTCAGGAATTTTCGAGGAGAGGAAAGTCTTCGCGGCCGTGATCCAGCCACGGCCGAATCGTCATATCACGAGCACGTTCCTGGCGATGACCCAGACGGCCACACCCAGAATGGCCACGGCGAAGCCCTTCTGCAAGGCTGGTCCGCCGACGCGCCTGGCCGCGACCGTGCCCACGAACATGCCCAATAGCGAACCGATCAAAAACAGCCAGGCCGCCTGCCGCGGGAATTCGTCGCCGGCGACGAACACCCCGGCGATGGCCGAAAGGCTCACCAGGGTGATCACCAATAGCGACGTGCCCACGGCGTTTTTCAGGTCCATATGGGCCAGCAGCACCAGCGCAGGCACGATCACGAAGCCGCCACCGATGCCGAAAAGGCCCGTCAACAGCCCCACGCCCAGCCCGGTCAGGCCCAAAAGCCGCGCGCAGCGGCTGGTCACCCGCAACCGCCCTTCCGGGTCGTGCGGGCAACTGGGGCCGCAGCCGGGGCCGTCTTCCAGCGGCACGAAGGCATCGGCCGGCTTGCGGGCCGACCGCCACATGCGGGCCGAAACGACGAGCATCAGCCCGCCGAAGAGCGTCATCACCAGGGCGTCCGGCAGCAGGTCGCCGATCAGGTCGCCCAGCGGAGCCGTGAGCATGCCCGTCGCCGCGAAGGCGAAGCCGGGCTTGAGTTCTACCTGGCCCTTGCGCCATCGCATGAGGAAGCCGACGAACGCCGTCGCACCGACCGCCACGATCGAAACCACTGCGGCCTGGCGCGTGTGCAGGCCCGTGCCGTAAACCAGGAGCGGCACGGCGAAAATCGCCCCGCCACCGCCGGTCAGGCCCAGGGAAAGGCCGGTGACCAGCCCGAACGCAATCGTCAGCGGATTCATCGGCCCCGAGCCTCCCGCAAAAATCGCATCGATCGAGATCGACGGGTTCCCCTTACGCCCTTTTCATCCCACCGCCACAGGCAACTGCGAGGCCGCCCAGGCCTTGTAACCGCCCACCAGGTCCAGCACATTGCCGAAGCCGTGGTTCAGCAAGAGCCCCGCCGCGATCGACGACCGGTAGCCGCCCTCGCAGTGAACCACCAGCCGGCCCGATTTCGGCAGCTTCGCCAGGCTCTCTTCCAGGTGGGTCAGGGGAACGTTCATCGACCCTTCGATGTGCCCGGCTTCGTGCTCCTTTTCCGTCCGCACGTCCAGAACGGTCACCTTGTCGCCTGCGTCCATCATGTCCGCCAGGGCCTGGGCCGTGATGCGCTCGACCTTGCGCTGCAATTCCGGCCGGTTCTCCAGGGCCATCATGCCCCCGTCCAGAACGCCGGCCACGTTGTCGAAGCCGATCCGGCCCAGCCGCACCACGGCTTCATCGACCTGATCGTCCTCGCCGATGACCACGATCGGCACCTTGTGGCTGAGCATCGACCCCGCCCACGTCGCATACTTGCCCTTCAGGGCGATGTTGATCGACCCGGCCAGGTGCGAACCGGCATAGTCGATGCCTTCGCGCACATCCAGTAACTGGGCACCGGCCTGGGCCATTTTCCGCACTTCGTCCAGCGGAATCGGCCGGATCGAGTCGCTCATCGTCTTCTCCAGCACCGGCCGCTCCTGCCGGTTCAGAATGGCGCTGTGCACGAAATAATCGGGCGCCTCGGGCTGATCGGCCGTCACGATCGCCTTGAAGTCCTCGCGGCTCATGGGCCGCAGGGCATAATTGAATTTGCGCTGCTCGCCCATCGTGGAATGCAATTCCTGGCCCAGGTTCTTGCCGCACATGCTGCCCGCCCCGTGCGCCGGATAAACCAGCACCGAATCAGCCAGGGGCAGGATTTTCCCATGAATCGAATCATAGAGCATGTCGGCCAGCTCGTCGGCCGTCACGCCGATGGAGGCCAGCAGGTCCGGCCGGCCCACGTCGCCCACGAACAGCGTGTCGCCCGTCAGCACGGCGTAAGGCGTCTTCGGGTCCTTCGCATTGTCGTAAACCAGCACGCTCAGGCCCTCGGGCGTGTGGCCGGGCGTTTCCAGAAACTCCAGCGTGACGCCGGAACCCAGAACGATCCGGTCGCCATTGCCGACCTTCGTCACGGCGAACTCGGCCTGGGCCCGTTTGGCCATCACGATCTCGGCCCCGGCCCGATCCCGCAGCTCGATATGACCGGCCAGAAAATCGGCATGAAAGTGGGTCAGAATCACATACTTGATTTTCAGCCCCTTCGCGGCGGCGTCTTTCAGGTATTGATCGATGTCGCGCTGAGGGTCGACCACGGCCGCGACCTTCGTGGCCTCGTCAGCCACCATGTACGACGCGTGCGACAGACAGCTCAGATAGTACTGATCGAGAATCATCGGTCCGAGTTCCTTTCAGGATTCCTGCCTTGTTGGACATATCGCGAGACAGCGACATATCCGGCCAAAAAAAGAGTGTTGGTTCGTATCGACTCAGGCCGATTGGGCCTGGTCGCCGCAGCCGCAGTCGAACCGGATGCGGAGGCATTCCAGGAGCGACCCGACATGGGTGTCGATCACCTGGTAGTAGGTATTGCGGCCTTCGCGGAGCGGCTTAAGAAAGCCGCATCGCTGAAGCAGCCGCAGGTGTTCGCTGGCGACGTGCGGCGCGATGCCGCAGGCCTCGGCGAGTTCGCCCACGCGATAGCGCTCACGCAGGAGCATTTGCAGCATCCGCAGCCGGGCCGGATGGGCCAGCGTGCGCAGGCAGTCGGCCGCGGCTTCGAGGGCGGCCGCTTCCTGCTCAGTCGGTGGCGCCAGGGTTTTCGTCTCGTTCATCGAACTGCCTTCGATCCTTTCCCGAAGAACCCGATCAGGCCCATTCATGGCTTCTGCCATCCTGCCGCCTGTTCCGTCCTTCGTCGTAACTACCTCATTATATCGTGAGCTCACGATATGTCAATAGAGTATTTTTGGGGAGATTTCCTGTTTTTCGCAGGACCGGCTTGAGCCCGCCAGCCTGGATGGAAGGGAAGCGCCTGGACCAGGAACGCAACCGCGTGTCCGCCATGCGGAACTTGAGGACTTGTCTGCAACGTGAAACATTGCGTGTTCCATTGAATTACGACATCAAGGACCGATTATCCTTGACTTCCATCAATCGTTTGTGTACAAAATATCATGTTCTATACCAAATGTTCAGTTCGCATGCGTTGAGATTCTGAATTTGGAGGATAACGTCAGATGAAGCGATTCGTTTGGGGGTTTGCGGCCGTCGCCTCTTATGCATTTGGAGCGAATGCCCAGGTCATCGTCAACACCGGTTCCGATGCGGCGCGTGCGGCGATCATCGGTGCCAGCCTTGAACAAGGGCGCCAATGGGCGCAAGATCAGCGGATTGCGAGAGAGCGTGCCGCGCTGGCCGAGCAGCAGGCGATCATGTCGCAACAGGCGGCTTTCGAAGCGCGGCAAGCGGCCAGCACCGCCGAATGGGCCAATATGTCCGCGGCTGCCCGTCAGCGTTCGATCCAGGCAGCGATCAACGCCAAGGCAAAACAAAACCGGCGCGGCGAAACGATCAAACGCATTCAGGCGAAGCGAAAGTCGGGCAGGTAATCGATTCGCCCCTGCCGATTCCGATTGCAGGTGCGCGAATGACTCGCCCCTGCAATCGAATCGTATCAGCGCACCTGAAACTGGAACTTATGCTCCATCGTTCCATTTCACCTGGAATCTCATCGAACCGACGCAAATACGATCGTTCGAATCCGGCCGAATGACATGAGCAAAAGTCGAGCCGTGGATGTGAATCCACGGGTGCAAGCGACCAGCGAAACAACGCCAGCACGGGTGCGATTCGCCCAGCGAAACGACGACAGCAAAAGTCGAGCCGTGGATGTGAATCCACGGGTGCGAGCGACCAGCGAAACCAGGCCAGCAAAAGCGCAATTCGCCCAGCGAACCAGGACAGCACAAGTCGAGCCGTGGATGTGAATCCACGGGTGCGATTGACCACGCGTGCGAGCGACCAGGGGGCGGTCGCCCATCAGCCAATCGTCACGAACGCTGCGTATTCCGGAATGCGGCTATCCGATTCGCCGTAGTCGATCACTTCGTTCCGCACCCGTGTGTTTCGACGCCTTCCGTTCAGCGCACCCGGGGACTCACGTCCACGGCTCGACTTGGGTTTCGACGCCTTCCGTTCTGCGCACCCGGGGACTTACGTCCACGGCTCGACTTGGGTTTCGCGGCCTTCTGTTCTGCGCACCCGTGGACTCACGTCCACGGCTCGACGGGGGGATCCCCGCCCCAGCCGAAAGCCGCGGCCGGGTTCGGGGGGTTGACGATTGACGCGGCGAAAACCGCGATGGACGAAATCAGCCCTGGCGTTTCGCCTTGCGCCGGCGGGCGACGAAGGCCATCACGCCCGTGGCCAGACCACCGAGAATGTAGGTCGATGGCTCGGGAACCACCGTGCCGGTGATCTGGAAAGAAGAGTAATCTCCGGTGTCGAACCAAGTAGTATTGACGTTTGTGCGTTGACCGTTGGCCGTGGCCACTCCCTTCGGAGTCGTATTATTTCCGTCCCAAGTGAATACGCCGCTAGAAGAAGCGACAAGAAGCCAGTATTTGGTTTGAGCCGACAGCGTGAATGGGACGCTCGGGGTGAAAGTATAGTTGGCGGCGGAGGTCCCTTGCCCTGCCGGGTTCGTAAAGCTGGCGAGAACGCTGGTGCCGGGATTAAGCCCGCCGGTATCGTTGCGGATCTCGATTTGTGGCGTATCGGTCGGGTCGAAGCCGCCCAGAAATAACACCAGCGTATCAAGCGTGTAGTCCTCAGCTCCCATGGTGAACGCTACGGCGCTTCGAAAGGTCGGGCTCCCGGCTTGGATTGTAGCAGCAAAGGTATTGCCGCCTGGAAGATTGCTGAGGATGTCGGCCGCCCGGCCGGACGAAGCCAGGCCCAAAACCAGAACCATCGACGCGATAAGTGACTTGAACCGCATGGAGAATGTTCCTTGTTGCAGACTTACGCAGATCCGGAACCGCCGCCAGCCCGGAGTGGGCCGAAAGGCGAAGGCCCCGGCAAAGGCCGAAAGTGCCTGCGGCCGAACCGCTCGGACCCGGGATGGACAAATGGCCGCACGAGAAAACGATCGAACTCCGGTCGATCTCTCGCAGAATCCAAAAATTTTTCGGAAAATTTTTTAGGGGGGCGGGAAAGTCGAGCCGTGGATGTCAATCCACGGGTGCGATTCGCCCAGCGAAACCAGGCCAGCAAAAGCGCAATTCCCCCAGCGAACCAGGCCAGCACAAGTCGAGCCGTGGATGTGAATCCACGGGTGCGAGCGACCAGCGAAACAAGGCCAGCAAAAGTCGAGCCGTGGATGTGAATCCACGGGTGCGAGCGACCACGGGGGCGATCGCCCTTCAGCCAATCGTCACGAACGCCGCGTATTCCGGGATGCGATTGTCCGATTCGCCGTAGTCGATCACTTCGTTCCGCACCCGTGTGTTTCGACGCCTTCCGTTCAGCGCACCCGGGGACTCACGTCCACGGCTCGACTTGTTCGACTTGCGGGGCCTTCCGTTCAGCGCACCCGTGGACTCACGTCCACGGCTCGACTTGTGCTATTTGGCGGGGTAACGGATCAGCGCTCACGTACGAGAAGCGAATTCGGTTGATTACGAACATAACTCGACTTTCGCACATTCTCACGCCGCGCCGAGCAATCGGCCAAGCGAAGCGGCGAGATTTCGCAGGGTCGGCCCGATGGTTTCATCTGATTTTATCATTTCCGCAAGGTGTTGCTCCCTTGCGATTTCCAGGATGTCGCCCATCGACAGATTCGTCGTCGAACGGTTCCACGGGGCCTTGCGTTTCGCCGCCTGACGCCCAA
>Ga0172376_10001569_pt1 | contig 29125 bp, 22 predicted proteins | sample Lak35m_FD_121114 | JGI IMG/M metagenome (GOLD analysis project Ga0172376, IMG submission 121114) | Freshwater microbial communities from Kabuno Bay, South-Kivu, Congo - kab_092012_35m | ecosystem: Environmental > Aquatic > Freshwater > Lake | place: Democratic Republic of the Congo: South-Kivu...
GGCTTCTTGCCTCGGCCGCCGAACTTCCGCGCGAGGTGCTGGTGAATCACCTCTGGCACCATCTCGTCGAGCGTTGGCTGCACCTGACGGCGGCGGGTCGGCCAGGAGAGCTCCTCGGTGTGGCGCGTCGTCGTGATGCCGGTGGGCTTCTCGACCACCACCACCTGATCGTCCACATAGACGATCCGCACGTCGTCGGCCTTCGGGGGCGCGATGGCCGCCACCTCCAAAATCTTCACCACCTCGCCATCCTTCAGCCGCCGCGCGGCATCGGTGCAGATGTTGCCGTGGATCATCACGTGCCGCGACCGCACCATCTTCTGCACGCGGCCCCAACTCGCGCCGAGCTTCGCCCGCAAAAAGGCGGCGAGCGTCTGGCCGCGGTCTGCGACGGTGACGTGATGCACGGTGCCGGTGGAGGGTTTCATGACAGTACGGTAGCACGCGGATCCGCTTGCGGAGCAAGCGGTCTACTTTGGAGCCGGTGGTCTGGTTTGCGCTCGGTCCCTTGACCGGGTTTTCCGCAGTTTTAGACTCTGTGGGGAGGCCTCACTTCGGCAGCCTCCAGAGGTTGCCCGTTTTCATTTTCGTGAGGAACTCGAACCGTGCCCGGCACATGCGTCATCGGTCTGCAGTGGGGTGACGAGGCCAAGGGCAAGCTCGTCGACATTCTCACCGAGCAAAATGAGATCGTCGTCCGCTATGCGGGCGGTGCGAACGCGGGCCACACGGTCGTCTCCGGCGGCGAGACCTGGAAGCTCTCTCTCATCCCCAGCGGCATCCTCCGCGACGGCGTGACGTGCGTGGTCACCGGAGGCGTTGTGCTCGACCCGGCCAGCGTGATCAAGGAGATCGACGGCCTGGAATCGCGGGGCGTGAAGGTGGCGGGCAAGCTGATGCTCAGCGACCGGGCGCATGTCGTCTTCCCCTGGCACATCGCCGAAGACAAGCTCCTCGACGGGAGCGTCTCAGGGGGCGAGGCGATCGGCACCACCGGCCGCGGCATCGGGCCCTGCTACCGCGACAAGGTGGGCCGTTCGCTCGCCATCCGGCTCGGCGACCTCTACCGCGCCGACTTCCGCGAAAAGCTCGCCCACATCATCGAGCACAAGAAGCGGCTCTTCGCCGGCTGGCAGCAGGCCGCAGGTGGTGCTGACGCCGGCGCCGATCTCGACGCCGCCACGATCCACTCGCAATACATGCAATACGCGAAGCGGCTCGAGCCCTTCGTGACAGACACGAATGCCTACCTGCTCGATGCGATCGAGGCGGGAAAGAAGCTGCTCTTCGAGGGCGCGCAAGGGGCGCTGCTCGATATCGACCACGGCACGTTTCCCTATGTGACGAGCAGCAATTCATCCGGCCTCGGCGTGGCGAGCGGATCGGGCGTGCCCGGCCGCTGGGTCGAACGGGTGATCGGCGTGGTGAAGGCCTATTCGACCCGCGTTGGCGGCGGCCCGATGCCCACCGAGCAGGACAACGCCACGGGGCAGCGGCTCCGCGATCGCGGCAACGAATATGGCACGGTCACTCGGCGGCCCCGCCGCTGCGGCTGGTTCGACGCCGTCGCCGCCCGCTATACCGCGCGACTGTCCGGCGTGGACGAACTGGCCGTCATGCTCTTGGACGTGCTCTCGGGCTTCGACGAGATCAAGATCTGCTCCGCCTACACGATCGACGGCAAGCGGGTGGAGCATTTCCCGAGTCATGTGGACGATCTGAAGAAAGCTGTCCCCGTCTACGAGACGGTGCCCGGCTGGCAGGAGGAACTCTCGAGCGTTCGCCGCTACGATGATCTGCCCGAAGGGGCCCGCCGCTACATCGCGAAGATCGGTGCGCTCCTCGGCAGGCCGGTGTCGATCGTTTCGGTCGGCCCCGACCGATCCCAGACGATCCTCTGCCCCGCCGCTGCCGACGAGAAATCATGGCCACGACACCAGCATCCCGCGCGGGCCAACGCGTGAGCGGCTCGGCCGCGCCCGCCACGGCGGCTCTTCGTCGCCCCCGGCACATCGCCATCATCATGGATGGCAACGGCCGCTGGGCGCGAAACCGCGGCCTGCCGCGGATCGAAGGACACCGGCAGGGCGTCGCGAGCGTGCGGCGGATCACCGAGCACTGCGCGCGGCTGGGGATCGAGCAGCTCACGCTCTACTGCCTCTCGAGCGAAAACTGGCGGCGGCCCGCGGCCGAGCTCGATTTCCTGATGCATCTCCTCGAGCAATACATGGTGGAGGAACGGGCGCTCTTGATGCGCGAGCGGATCCGGATCGCGATGATCGGCCGCCGCGACGGCCTGCCGGAGGCAACGCTCGCCGCGATGGATCGAACGGTGGGCATGTGCGCCGCGAATGACGGCATGCGGCTCTGCCTCGCGATCAACTACGGCGGCCGCGGCGAGATCGTGGCCGCCGCGCAGAAGCTCGCCGAGGAGGCGCGGGCTGGCACGCTCGATCCCGCCACGATCGACGAGGAGCTCTTCGCCGCGCGGCTCGACACCGCCGGCATGCCCGAGCCCGACCTGCTCGTCCGCACCGCCGGCGAGATGCGGATCAGCAACTTTCTGCTCTGGCAGATCAGTTACGCCGAACTGTGGGTGACCGACGCCCTCTGGCCCGATTTCACGGAGGCGCACCTCGACGAGGCGATCGCGTCATTCGCCTCGCGGGAGCGACGGTTCGGGGGGCTCGCGCCATCATGAACAACGCCTCGAAGGCATCGCGGGTGGTGGTGGCGGCGGCCGTGGCTGCCACGTTCGGCGTGCTCGCCTGGGCCGACGCCAATAGCTTCGGCGGCGCGATGCCGGCTTGGTGGCTCCTTCCGATCGTCGTGCTCCTGGCCGTGGGCGGCGCGCAGGAGCTCGTGCGGCTCTTCGCGTCGCACGATCTTTTCCTGCCTTCCTGGCTCTTGCGGGGCGCGGTGGTGGCGATTCCCCTCGCGGCCGCCTTCGGCGCGCAGGCCTTCGGCGCCGCGAATGCGTTTGCCTCGCCGGCAGCGGCAATGGGCTGGGCAGCGGCTGCTCTTATGCTCGGCATTGGCGTGCTTTTTTTGGACGCGATCGCCACCTATCAGCCGCAGGCGCGCTCGGCGGAAAGACTCGCGTTCTCAGCCCTGATCCTCGCCTATCTCGGCCTGCCGCTGGCCTTCATGGTGAGCCTGCGTCTCCTCTGCCTCGAGAACCTCGGGCCCGAGCAATCGGGCCGCGGGCATCTCGGCATCCTGCCGCTCGTGAGCCTCGTGGCCGTTGTGAAGGGGGGCGACATCGCGGCCTATATCGTCGGCTCGGCCATCGGCAGAAACCGCATGGCGCCGCTCCTTAGCCCAGGGAAAACGTGGGAGGGCGCGGTGGCCTCGCTCGCCGGCTCGCTCTTCGTGGCCTGGCTTGTTCTGGAGCGCTGGCCAAACCCGGTGGACGCACGACCGTGGGGTGGCTGGCCGGTCTTCGGCGTGGCCGTGGGCCTGGCCGGCATGCTCGGCGACCTTTCCGAATCGCTCCTGAAGCGCGAGGCCGGCATCAAGGATTCCGGAGGATCGCTCGGCGGCATGGGAGGCGTGCTCGACCTCGTCGCCTCCCTGCTCCTCGCCGCCCCGGTGGCGTGGCTCCTCTGGCTCTGAAAAAGGGCCAAAAAGGTGTCAGGACTCTTTTCCGGCCCGCGGGCTGGAAAAGAGTCCTGACACCTTTTTCCCCGAACCCGGCGCCGGGAGAGGGTATATTTGGGGGTGGTTTCGAATCCCTTTCCCCCGAGACCGTCGGCGACTCATTCGCCGCGGGCTCCCATGCCCCGCACGACCATCGCGGTTGTCGACTCGAAGAGGCTCCTCACGATCTTCGGGCCGCGTGACCAGCATTTGCGTCGAATCCGTTCGACGCTCGGGGTCGGCGTGTCGGCGCGGGACGACTCGATCCAGATCGAGGGGGAAGAGCCCGCCGTTCTCCGCGCCACGCAGGTCTTCGAGCAGCTCGACAAGATCGCCCGCGAACAGGGGGCCGTCGAGGCGGAAGACGTCGCCGCGCTCCTCGCGGTTGCAACGGGCGAAAAGCCCCCGGTGCAACACGCGCCGATCGAGGTCCACCGGGTCGGCCGGCAGGTGCAGCCCCGGTCTGATGGGCAGGCGGCCTACGTGAAGGCGATCAAAGACAACGACGTCGTGCTCTGCGCGGGGCCGGCCGGCAGCGGCAAGACGTTTCTCGCCGTGGCGATGGCCGTCGCCGCGCTCCGCACCGAAGAGGTGCGGAAGATCGTCCTCGTGCGGCCCGCGGTGGAGGCCGGCGAGAGCCTCGGCTTTCTGCCCGGCGACCTGCAGGCGAAGATCAACCCCTACCTGCGGCCGCTCATGGACGCGCTCCGCGAGATGATGGATTACGACGTGCTCAAGCGGCTCACCGAGCAGGACGTCATCGAGATGATCCCGCTGGCCTACATGCGCGGCCGCACGCTCAACAACGCCTTCATCATCCTCGACGAGGCGCAGAATACGACGATCTCGCAGATGAAGATGTTTCTGACGCGGCTCGGCATGGGCTCGAAGATGGTGATCTCCGGCGACACGACGCAGATCGACCTGCCGGCCAACCGTTCGAGCGGCCTCATCGACGCGATGAACCGCCTGCAGGACGTCCGTGGCTGCTGCCGCGTGCGGCTCGGAGGCAAAGACATCGTTCGCCATCCGCTCGTGCAGCGGATCGTCGAAGCCTATGACGAACAGACGTGAGCCAATTCTGCCCATGACCGTCGCCCCGTCTTCCTTCCGTCGCCGTGCCCGCCGAGGCGGCTCTGTCGAAGGGCCGCAGGGCTTTTGGTCGCTGCTGGTCGAGCGGATTTCTCGGGCGGAGGTGCTCGTGCGGCTCGCGCTTTGCCTGGCCGCCGCGACCGTTCTCATGATCATGCTGCACGGCTGGACCGGGCCGCAGCCCTTCCGCGAAGGCTCCGTCGCGCCGCATGGGCTCGTGGCGCGGGTGCCATTCGAGAAGCCCGACCCGGAGCGAACGCGGGCGGCGCAGGAACGGGCCGCCGCGCAGGCGCGGGCGGTCTACGCCCAAGACAAGGCGCCCGTCGTGCGGCTCCGCGACGGCCTCAAGAACCGGATCGCCGAGATAGCCGCCGCCGACTCCCTCGCGACCGTCTCGCGTAAGGCGTGGCTCGAATTCACTCCCGACGCTGCCGACGCCCTCGAACTCATCCCCGTCGAGAAGCCGGGTGAGCGGCAGGAAGCCCGCGAGCCACCGGTAGCGCCGGAGCCACCCGAGGCCGACGACGCGAAGGGCGACAAGACTGCCGAAAAGACCGTCGATAAGAAAGGCCCCGCGCCGCAAGACAAGCCGAAACAAGACAAGCCGAAAGAGGAAGGCAAGGCGGAAGAGGAAGGCAAGGCGGAAGAAGCGGCCGACGCGGAGACGACCGAGCCGGCCCCCGAGGAGCCGCCGGCCAACCCGGCCGTCATCGCCGCCGAGCAGGTCTTCCAGAAGTTTCGTGCGCGGCTCGACTCCAAGGAGAAGCAGCTCGAGTTCGACAAGGCCGTCGACCGCGCCTTCGCCGACGTCGAAAAGAACGGCGTGCTCGAGAAGATCCAGCACGGTATCGACGAGGGCAGCCAGACCGAGATCGACGTCCATCCGGTGGGCAATGCCGCGGAACTGACCCGCGTGCAGGTGGCCGATGTGCTCCTCGGCGAGGCGAAGGTCAGGCTCAAGGCACGGATCGAGGAGGAACTCGGCGAGGGGCCGTTTGCCGACCGCGTGTTTGGCTGGATCGAGCCGAAGCTCTCCGGATCGCTCGAAATCGACCGCGATTCAACGGCCAAGGCGAAGCGTGAGGCCGTCGAGAAGACACCGCAGCAATTCGTGCGGTATGCCGAGGGCGACCTGCTCGCGGCGGCCGGCAAGCCGGTCGGCCCCGACGAGCTCGTCCTCCTGCGCCGCGAACACGATGAATACGTCAGGCAGCAGGATTTCCGCGACCGGCTACTCCGGGCCGCGTCGCTCTTCGGACTCTTCGTGGCGATGTTCACGCTCGCCGGCTTCTATATGCACCTGCACCACCGCGAGGTGCTCGACGACCTGGGGCATGTGTCCACGCTGCTTGGGCTTTCCGTGATCACGGTCGTGCTCAGCCTGCTCTCGGCGCACGATTCCTGGCAGGCGGAGATTCTGCCGCTGCTCGTCTTCGCGATGACCGTGGCGATCGCCTACGACGAAGACCTGGCACTGTTGCTCGCCGCCGAGGTGGCGCTCGTCGTGGTGGTGGGGCTCGGCCGCACGCTCGGCGACTATGTCACGCTCACGGCCGCCGCTGCCGCGACGGTCTTCTGGATGGGCCGCATTCGCAGCCGCAGCAAGCTGATCTACGTGGGGCTCTGGGCGGGCGCGGTGGCGCTGGCGACGCAGATCGGTGCCCACCTGCTCGAGGATCGCCCCTTCGACATGCAGTTGCTCTACGAGGCGGGCCGCATGGGCGTCTGGACGCTCCTGGCCGGTTTCCTGATGACCGGCCTGCTTCCCTTCATCGAACGCCTCTTCGGCGTGCTCACCGACCTGAGCCTGCTCGAGGTGGGCGACGTGGCCCATCCGCTCCTGCAGGAGCTCGTCCGCCGCGCGCCGGGCACCTACAACCACTCGATCAACGTGGCGAGCATCGGCGAGGCGGCCGCCGAGGCAATCGGCGCCCGCGGGCTGCTCGTGCGCGTGGGGGCCTACTTTCACGACATCGGCAAGATGCTCAAGCCGGCGTATTTCGTCGAGAACCAGGGGACGGAAAACCGCCATGAGTCGCTGGTGCCGGCGATGAGCACGCTGATCATCATCGCGCACGTGAAGGAAGGCGCGGAACTTGCGCGGCAATACAACCTGCCGCAGCCGATCGTCGACCTGATCGCCGAGCACCACGGCACCACGCTCGTCGAATACTTCTACCGCCGCGCCACGGAGCGGCAGCAGCAGGATCCCGACGGCGCCGAGGTGGACGAGCAGACCTACCGCTACCCCGGCCCCAAGCCCACGAGCCGCGAATCGGCCGTGCTCATGCTCTCCGACGCCGTCGAGAGCGCGAGCCGCGCCCTCACCGAGCCCACGCCCGCCCGCATTGCGAGCCTCGTGCACGAACTCGCGATGAAGCGGCTGCTCGACGGCCAATTCGACGAATGCGGCCTCACGCTCGAGGAGCTCGAGATCATCGAGCAGAGTCTCGTAAAGAGCCTGACCGCCGTCTATCACGGTCGCGTGAAATACCCCGACCAGAGGACGGCATGAGCACGGTCGGCCAGGCTTCTACGGCCTCTGTGGTGCAACCAAGCGGCGAGGCGAAGGGATCGGCGGTAGCTCGAGGAGCATTTGAGCTTTTCCGGAGCGCGAGCGGAGGAAAAGATCACCGCAACGAGACTTCTGCCGTCCCGGAGCCGTCTCGATGAAGCCCACCGTCGCGCACGCCTGCTCCGTCGACATCACCGACCGGCAGAAGATTCTGTCCATCTCGCAGCCCTGGCTCGAGCGGCTCGTGCAGCGGGCGCTCGTGGCCGAGGGGGTCGAGCAGGCCGAGATCGGCATCCTGCTCGTGGACGACCGGCGGATCGCGAAGCTCCACGCCGACTGGTTCGACGATCCCACGCCGACCGACGTGATCACGTTCGACCTTTCGGCCGGCGACGTGCTCTCGGGCGACATCGCCGTGAGCACGGAAACGGCCCGCCGCATGGCCCGCGAGTTCGGCTGGACGCCGCGGCAGGAGGTGGCCTATTACGTGGTGCACGGGCTCCTGCACCTCACCGGCTACGACGACCACACGCCTGCCGACCGGCGGGCGATGCGGTCGCGCGAGCGGGCGGTGATGAAGGCGATCGGCCTGCCCGTGCCCCCGCGCACCCCTTCCCGGCGGAAGCGATCATGAGTCCGGCGGCTACCTCAGACATCGCGGCTACCCTTGGCAGCATCGAGGCGGCGATCCTGCTCCTCTGCGTGGCGAGCGTGGCGGCGATCCAGGCCCGCGCGGTTCGCGGCGCGCAGCGGCATCGGATCCTGGAGCGGTGCCGCGCGAGCGGCCATCCCGAGCGCTACGACGAGATCGTCGCGGGGAGCGAGACGATCGCGTTTGTCGCCGCGTCGATCGTCGTGATCGCCGCGGCCGTGGCCACGCTGCTCGTCGGCCGACCGCTCCTGGCCGACTCGGCGAAATCATGGGTGCTCGGCGTCTCGGAAGTGGCCGGCTGGATCGCGGTGGTCTGGCTCATGCTCGTCGTCGTGCCGATGCTCGTGACGAAGATCGCCGGCCCGTGGATCGTGGTGGCGACGTGGCGGCTCTGGCGGCCGATCGTGCGGCTCGCGTCGCCGGTGGTGAGGCTGCTCGGTGCCGTCGGCACGCTTCTGGGGCGGTTGCTCGGCCGCCGTGGTGAAGAGCCGGCGGAGAGCGTGCAGGACGAACTGCGGCTCGTCGTGGACGAGGCCCACCGCGAGGGCAGGCTCGAGGGGGCCGCCCGCGACATGATCGAAGGCGTGATGGAGCTCAACGAGGCCAAGGTCTCGCAGATCATGACCACCCGCACCGACATGATCTCGATCCCGCTCGCCACACCCTGGGAGGAGGCGGTCAGGCTGGCTTCGGAGAGCCACCACACCCGCCTGCCGGTCTGGGACCGCTCGCGCGACGATATCGTGGGCATCCTCCACACCCGCGAGCTGCTCGAGAAGCTCGTGGAGGCGATGCCCGCAACGCCCGGTGGAAAAATCACCCTGCCGGAGCTCCGGCCGCTCTTGCGTCCCCCCTACTTCGTGCCCGAGTCGATGAGCGTGCAGAAGCTCTTGCGGGAATTTCAGCGGACCCACACCCACATGGCCGTCGTCACCGATGAGTTTGGCGGCGTGTCGGGGATCGTCACGATCGAAGACGCGCTCGAGGAGATCGTCGGCGAGATCGCCGACGAGCACGACGAGGCCTTCTCCGACGGCATGCGCATGCTCACACCCGACATCTGCGAGGCCCGTGCGACGGTGCGGATCGCGGATGTCAACGAGAAGATGGGGCTCGAGCTACCGGAAGAGGCTGACTTCGAAACCGTCGGCGGCTTCGTCTTCCATCAATGCGGCCGCCCGCCCGCCGTCGGAGAGCGGATCGAATCGCACGGCTTGGCGATCGAAGTGCTTGCCGCCACCGGCCGGCGGATCGACCTGGTGAGGCTCGAGCGGCTGCCGACCTGAAGCCGGGAGGGACAGGCCGATGGCCGCAGAAAACGCCCAGGCGATCGTGATCCGCACGGTGCCGTTCGGCGAGACGAGCAGCGTCGTCACCATTTTCACGCGTGAATTCGGTAAGTTGCGGGCTTTGGCAAAGGGGGCGTGGCGGCCGAAGAGCGGATTCGACGCCGCCCTTGACCTGCTTTCGATCTGTCAGGTACTCGTCCTCCGTAAATCGTCGGGCGGCCTCGACTTGCTGACGGAGGCGCGGCTCGATCACCGGTTTCGCGTCGGCAGGAGCATGGCGGCTTTTCATGGCGGCATGGAAGTCGCTGAATTGCTCGATGCGCTCACCGCCGACGCAGACCCGCAGCCGGAACTCTTCGATGTCGCCGAATACACACTGCTCGCACTCTCCGGCTATGACGGATCCGACCGGGCGGTGCGGGCACTGCTCGTCCACGCCCAGCTCGCCATGCTGCGGCTCGTCGGCCATGCGCCGGCGCTCGTGGCCTGCGCCGAGTGTCGCACGCGGCTCGAGCCCCAGGGCCGGTTTGCCTTCGGGATGCTCGATGGCGGCGGGCTCTGCCAGCGCTGCCGCCAGGGGAAGCGATCGGTCGTCTCGATCTCGGCTGATGCCATGGCAGCACTCCGACTGCTCGCCGGTTCTACCGACGCCTGGAGCTCGATCGACCTGCCCGACCGCGTTGCGGGGGAGCTTCGCGCGATCATGAACACCTACTTCGCCAACCTGCTCGGTCGTCGGCTGAAGTGCGCCGCCTCGAGCGGCCGCCATGCCAGCCGCGGGATCGGGCAGACCCTGCTCGTGCTGGCGACGGCATCGCTTCTGGCCGCGGCGGGCTGCGCCACGATCAAAATGCCCACGATGCCCTGGTCGAAGTCGGAAGCGGAAAAGTCGGCCGCCGCCGAGGTGGGCGAAGACGGTGATTCCTCCGTGATCTCGTCGGAATACGCGCCCGCCGAGACCGAGTTCGGCTGGGACTATTTTCGCGGCGACAACATCAAGAAGCGCTGGAAGAAGATGCTCGGCCGCGGCCCCAACGAGCCGATCGCCCGCAAGGCGCTCGTCGAGGGCGATGCGCTTTTCCGCGAGAAGAAATACGCCGAGGCGATCCCGAAATACAAGCAGGCGATCGACCGCTGGCCCGACTCCGTGATCGAGGAAGACGCCCTCTGGCAGCTGGCCGAGTGCTGGTTTTTCACCGACAAGTATCCGAAAGCGGAGGATTGCTACGAGGAGATCGTCAAGAAGTATGCCAATACGAAATACCTCGACCGGATCGCGCAGCGGCAATTCGTGATCGGGCAGTATTGGCTGGCGCTCGACGAGAAGCTGCACCTGCCGGTGATCGTGCCGAACCTCGCCGACCGCAGCCGACCGCTCTTCGACACCCAAGGCCGGGCGCTCAAGGCCTTCGATCATGTGCGGATCAACGACCCGCGCGGGCCGCTCGCCGACGACAGCATCATGGCCCAGGCCAACGCCCACTTCCTCAACCGGCAGTGGATCGACGCCGACTACTTCTACGGCCTCCTGCGGACCGAGTATCCCGACAGCGAGTTCCTCATGCAGGCCCATCTGCTCGGGCTGCAGTCGAAGCTGCGGGCCTACCAGGGGCCCGGCTACGAGGGGGGCGTCCTCGACGATGCCGAGGTCCTCGCCGACCAGATTCTCGTGCAGTTTCCCGATCAGCTCGACAAGGACGAGCAGGAGCGGGTGGTGAAGGTGCGGGCCGAGGTCGCGGCCCAGCAGGCGATGCGGCATTGGAACCGCGCCGAGTTTTACTCCAAGGGGAAGCACTACACCTCGGCGCGGATCTATTACGCCCTCATCGCCCGCGATTACCCGAAGACGCAGCTCGCCGAGGCTTCCCGCGAGAAGCTCAACCTGATCGCGGGTAAGGAGGACGTCTCGGACGATCCGTTCCCCATGCTGACGCGAGTTTTGAATCCCGATTCGCTCAAGGAAGCCGAACTCGACGCGATTGCCGAGGCCGACGCGATAATCGCCCGCGACGACAATTCCGGTGCCGCTCCACCACTCCGTTAGAGCCTCACCGCCCATGGCCGCGAGAGTCATTCACCCGCGCCGGCCTGTGCTCGCGATGATCGCGTGCGCCCTGGCGATCACGATCACCGCGGGCTGCGCCGGCTACCGCTTCGGCAACAACACGCTCTACGCCCCGAACGTGCGCACCGTCTACGTGCCGATGGTGCAGTCGGAGAGCTTTCGCACGACGCCCGGCGTGGACCTCGGCGAGCGGCTCACCGAGGCGATCTGCAAGGAGATCGAAAAACGCACGCCCTTCAAGGTGGTGGGCGACCCGAATGCCGACAGCGTGCTCACGACGCGGATCGTGGCCGACACGAAGCGGATGGTGGTCGAGAGCCCGACCGATCAATCGCGGCAGGTGGAGATGAACATGCAGGCGCTCGTCACCTGGGCCGACCGCGGCGGCTCCGTCCTCGCCTCGGGCAACGTGCCACTGCCGGCGGCGAGCGTGGACGTGGGCCAGGCGGCGATGCTCGTGCCCGAATTCGGCCGCTCCGTCGTGACGACGCAGCAGGAAGCCATCATCAAGATGGCCCAGCAGATCGTCGGCCTCATGGAAGAGCCCTGGTGACGGACTCGCGCGCGCCGCTCGCCGGGGACGGTACGAGTTCCCTCGCTGTGGCCGCGGCGGCCAAACGCTCGGGATCCTCGCACCGATCCCCGGCTCGCGCCGAGCGCACCACGGCGGCGGCTGCCTCTTCAGCCGAGGATCTCGCCGTCCCAGAGCCGACGGAGAAAATCGGCCACGGGCAGCACGCGACACGGCTCGTACCGAGCCTCGCGGGCTCCGAGATAGACGCCGAACGAGCGGACTTTCTTCGCGCCCAGTTCGGACGACAGTCGAGCCGGCCCACGACTGGCACTGGCCCGCCAGGCGGTCGCCGCCTTGACCTCGATGGCCGTATAGCCGGTGGCTGTTTCGCAGAGGAAGTCCACTTCCACTCCGTCGGGTGTGCGCCAAAAAGAGAGGGGATACGCGAGCCCGCTGTATTCCAGGTAGGCGCAGAGTTCGTTGTGGACTAGCGTTTCCAGAAGTCCGCCTCGCTCCTCCGGGGTGCAGGGATAGGGGAGCCTGCCGGAAAGAGCCCGGGCCACGCCGCTGTCGAAAAGGTAAAACTTCGGATGGCTGACCTGTTTCGTGGCCCGCTTGAGCTTCCAGGCCGGCAGCCAGGACCCGAGCAGCGTGTCGACGAGGATCTCGAACCAGTTCTGGACCGACTGCCGGCTGACGCCCGCGTCGCGGGCGATGCCGGCCGCATTGGTCAGCTGCGCGTTCTGCCGCGCCGCGACCTCGAGGAATCGGGCGAAGCCGCCGAGGTTCCGAGTCAGCGCCTCGGCCCGGATCTCCTCCTGGAGATAGGTGAGGGCGTAACTCCGGAGAAAGGCCTTGGGATCGCCGCCGGTAACGGCCAAGGGCAGCGATCCGCACTCGATCATCCGGTTGATGTCGATGTCCGGCCAAATCTCGGCTGATACGAGCGGGAAGAGTCGCTTCATGTCGGCCCGACCGGCGAGCAGGTTCGTGCCCCCGCGACGCAGCTTCCGTGCGCTCGATCCGGAGAGCACGAACCGCAGCCTGCGCGACTCGATCAGCCGGTGCACCTCGTCGAGGAGTGCCGGCACCTTCTGGATCTCGTCGATCGCCACCCAGCTTCCGGCCGGCAAGCTCGCGGTCTCACGGGCCAAAAGCCCCGGGTCGGCGGCAAGCCGGATCGCCTCGCCAGCGTCGAGCAGGTCGTAACTCACGTCCGGCCGAACGGCGGCCTGAATCCACGTCGATTTGCCGGTGCCACGCGGCCCGAACAAAAAGCAGGAGCGTTCCGGAAGCGGGCAACGTCGCGTAAACATAGTTGGCATTTTAGCCGGAAAAACGCCAGCAGCAATGGCGGCAGCCAAGGGGTAGTCCGGCCAAAGGCAGTTCCGCAAGCATGTCCGCAACCATTTTCGAGCTGATGAGCGGCTGTTGCGCCGCCTCGCGGTGGCCCTCGAAGACTCGGGCCAAATGCTCGTCGACGTTCCGCCGATCCCCGTCGCGCGCCGCTCGCCGGGGACGGTACGAGTTCCCTCGCTGTGGCCGCGGCGGCCAAACGCTCGGGATCCTCGCACCGATCCCCGGCTCGCTCGTCCAATCGGAAGGGCAGGCTTCAGCCTGCCACGGTAGACCGCTTGCTCCACAGTAGACCGCTTGCTCCACAGTAGACCGCTTGCTCCACAGTAGACCGCTTGCTCCACAGTAGACCGCTTGCTCCGCAAGCGGATCTGAAACCGCTTGCGGAGCAAGCGGTCTACTGTGGGTCGTGTAAATTGTTTGGCATGCCCCTCCGCGCTCCGACCCACTGGCAGCTTCGCACTCGCGCTCTTCCCCTGCCGCCCGCGGGCGGCCGGCCGCTCGTGATGGGGATCGTGAACGTCACGCCCGACAGTTTTTCCGACGGCGGTCGGCACGACTCGGTCGAGGCGGCAGTGGCCCACGGCCTCAAGCTCGTCGCCGATGGCGCCGACATCCTCGACGTGGGCGGCGCAAGCACGCGGCCCTATTCGAAGCCGGTCTCGCTTGAAGAGGAACTGCGCAGAGTCAGCGAAGTCGTGAGGCGGCTGGCCACCGAGGCGGGCGTGCCCGTGTCGATCGACACGTCGAAGGCGAGCGTGGCCGAGCGAGCCATCACACTCGGCGCGGAGATCATCAACGACGTCACTGGCCTCGAGGGCGACGGAGACATGCTGCGGGTGGCTCGTGACACCGGCGCGGGCATCTGCGCGATGCACATGCGGGGCACGCCGCAGACGATGCAGGTCGACCCGCGCTACGACGACGTCGTCGCCGAGATCCACGCCTACCTTGCCGCCCGCCGCGACGCCCTCCTCGCGGCCGGAATCCCGCTCGAGAAGATATGCCTCGATCCCGGGATCGGGTTCGGCAAAACCCACGCCCACAACCGCGCATTGATGGCCCACGCCGGCCGGTTCCTCGACCTCGGCCCGCCGATCCTCGTCGGTCATTCGCGGAAGGGCTTCATCGGCAAGTCGATCGAGCAGGCCCTCGGCCGCCCCGCCACGCTCGACGAGCTCGACGCCGGCACCGCCGGAGCGGCCTGCGGCCTCGCCGCCCAGGGCATCCAGATCGTCCGCGTGCATGCCGTGGGGCAGGTGCGGGCGGCGGTCGAACTGTTTGTTACGATGCAGCCATGAATACTCTCGCCCAGCACTGCCGCGACATCGCCACCCGCGCCCGTCACGCCGCGATCGACCTGGCCAACATCCCCGCCGACAAGAAGGCCGCCTGCCTGGAGGCCGCCGCGGCACTGATTCGCGCCGATGTCGACGCGATTCTCGCCGCGAACAAACTCGACCTTGCGGCCGCTCCCGGCTTCGGCCTCACGGCCGCCGCGATCGATCGGCTCACGCTCGACGCCAAACGCGTCGAGGGGATCGCCGCCGGCGTCGAGGCCGTGGCCCTGCTTCCCGATCCCGTCGGCGAGGTGCTCGAGGAGACGACCCGGCCCAACGGCCTCGTCGTCAGAAAAATTCGCGTGCCGCTCGGCGTCGTCTTCTTCATCTACGAATCGCGGCCCAACGTCACGGCCGATGCCGCCGCCGTCGCCCTTGCGGCCGGCAATGCGATCATCCTCCGCGGCGGCAAGGAGGCGGCCCATTCGAGCGGGCGAATCGTCGAGAGCATGCGGGCCGCCATCGCGGCGAGCGGGCTGCCCGTCGATTGCGTGCAGCTCGTGGATACGCCCGACCGCGAGGCTGTCGGCGAATTCCTCAAGATGGACGACCTGATCGACATCGTGATCCCCCGCGGCGGCGAGACGCTCATTCGCCGCGTCTGCTCCGAGGCGCGGATGCCGGTGCTCAAACACTTCACGGGCAATTGCCACGTGTATGTAGACAAGGCCGCCGACCTCGCCATGGCCAAGGCGATCACCGTCAACGCTAAGTGCCAGCGGATGGGCGTCTGCAACGCGGCCGAATCGCTGCTCGTGCATCGCGATGTCGCAGCGACATTTCTGCCCGAAGTCGCCGCCGCGCTCGGCGAACACAAGGTGGAGATCGTCGGCGACGACGCCACGCGGAAACTGATCCCGGCGGCCGGCGCCGCCACCGAGGCCGACTGGGCCACCGAATACCATGGCCCGAAGATCTCCGTGGCCGTCGTCGGTTCAGTCGACGGCGCGATCGATCACATCAACCGCTACGGCTCCCGCCATACTGACTCGATTGTCACGGCCGACAAGGCCGCGGCCGACCGGTTCGCCGCCCGGGTCGACACGGCCGTGGTGATGGTCAATGCCAGCACGCGGTTCAACGACGGCGGCGAAATGGGTCTGGGCGCCGAGATCGGCATCTCCACCGACAAGCTCCACGCCCGCGGCCCTTGCGGCACGAAGGAACTCACGACCTATAAATTCGTCGTGCTCGGGTCGGGCCAGGTGCGCACGTAGTGAAATCATCAACGCGTCCAAACCGGCTCGGGGGACGGCAGAAGTCTCGTCGCATAGAAACTTCCTCGCTTGAACGTCAGAGGCGCTTCGTTTCCGCTGCGGCTCGAAAGTTCCTAACGCTCCTCGAGCTTCCGCCGATCCCCCTTCGCCTGCCGCAAACCGCTGCGACGGGCGAATGTCACAAAACGGGGAGGCCCGGGGCTGCCTGTACCTTCTCGCGGGCTATGGGAGCGAGCGCAGGCAGGATGCCGAAAGCGAGCGGACATGCAGTGAGCGAAGGACAGGATGTCCGCAGCGAACGTCCGCCGAGAGGGTACAGGCAGCTCCGGGCCGGATTGGGCGAGAAAAGAGTCCTGACACCTTTTTGTCTTCTGCTTTGCCTCTTTGTGATGTGTATGCATACCACCAACGCAGCCGAACCACCCGCCGATCCCCATCTCTGGCTCGAGGATGTGACGGGTGAGAAACCGCTCGAGTGGGCGCGGGCGCGGAATGCCGAGAGCGTGAAGTCGCTTGGCGAGTCGGAGCAGTTCAGGAACCTCGAGACGCGGATCCGGTCGATCCTCGATTCGAAAGACCGGATTCCGATGATCTCGAAGATCGGCGACCGGTTCTACAACTTCTGGCGCGACGCGAAGAATCCGAAGGGCGTGTGGCGGCGGACCACGCTCGAGGAATACAGGAAGCCGGAGCCGCAGTGGGAGACGGTGCTCGATCTCGACGCGCTCGCGGCGGCCGAAGAGGAAAACTGGGTCTGGCATGGGGCCACGGTGCTCGAGCCCGCCGATCGGCTCTGTCTCGTATCGCTGTCGCGGGGCGGCGCCGATGCGGATGTCGTCCGCGAGTTCGACCTCGAGAAGAAGGCGTTCGTCACCGGCGGCTTCGCGCTCCCCGAGGCGAAGAGCCGCGTCGCCTGGCGCGACGAGCAGAGCCTGTTCGTGGCCACCGACTTCGGCCCCGGATCGCTGACGACGTCGGGCTATCCGCGCACGGCGCGGGAGTGGCGGCGGGGCACGCCGCTCGCCGACGCGGCGGTCGTGTTCGAAGGAAAACCCGACGACATGAGCGTGGGCGCGTATCGCGATCTCACTCCAGGCTTCGAGCGAGAGTTTGTCTACCGGCAGATCACGTTCTGGACGAACGAACTGTTTCTCCGCCGCGACGGACGGCTGCTGAAGGTCGAGAAGCCCGACGACGCCAATGCCGCCGTCCACCGTGAGTGGCTGCTCGTCGAATTGCGCAGCGACTGGCAGGCCGGGGGGAAATCGTACAAGGCTGGCAGCCTGCTGGCGGCCGACTTCGATCGGTTCCTCGCCGGCGACCGCACGCTGCACGTGCTCTTCGAGCCGACGGAGCGCACGTCGCTCGTGGCCTGGGCCGGCACCCGACGCCACATCCTCGTCACCACGCTCGACAATGTTCGCAGCCGCATCGACACGCTCGCGTTCGTCGATCGCATGTGGCGCCGGCAGCCGCTCGCCGGCGTGGCCGAGTTTGGCACCGCGTCCGCTACGCCGGTGGACGAAATGGAATCGGACGACTGCTGGCTCGTGACATCCAGCCCGCTCGAGCCCTCGACGCTGGCCCTTGGCTCGGCAGCGACGCCGGCCACGCCCCCGGAGCGTCTCAAGCACACGCCGGCCTTTTTCAACGCGGCAGGCCTGAAGGTCGAGCAGCACGAGGCCGTGTCGAAGGACGGCACGCGGATTCCCTATTTCCAGATCGGACCGGCGACGCTGCCGCTCGACGGTTCCGCGCCGACGCTCCTCTATGGCTACGGCGGGTTCGAAATCCCACTCGTGCCGGGCTATAACGCCACCGCGGGCGCGGCCTGGCTCGAAAAGGGCCATATGTACGTGATTGCCAACATCCGCGGCGGCGGCGAATTCGGCCCCCGCTGGCACCAGGCGGCGCTCAAGGAGAAGCGGCCGCGAGCCTACGAAGACTTCGCCGCCGTGGCGGAGGACCTCGTGCGGCGCAAGGTCACGTCGCGTGAGCACCTCGGCATAATGGGGGGCAGCAACGGCGGCCTGCTCGTGGGCAACCTGTATTGCATGCGGCCCGACCTCTTCGGCGCCGTCGTCTGCCAGGTGCCTTTGCTCGACATGCGTCGGTTCAACAAGCTTCTCGCCGGTGCAAGCTGGATGGGCGAATACGGCGATCCCGATAAGCCCGAGGAGTGGGCGTTCATCCGCGGCTTCTCGCCGTATCACAACGTTGAGAAAGCGCAGGCCCATCCGCCGATCCTGATCACGACGAGCACCCGCGACGACCGCGTGCACCCGGGGCACGCCCGCAAGATGACGGCGCTGCTCATGGAGCAGGGCAAGAACGTGCTCTATTTCGAAAACATCGAAGGCGGCCACGGCGGCGCCGCCGACAACAAGCAGCGAGCGTTCATGGACGCGCTCGGGTGGACGTTTCTGGACCGCGAGTTGGACCGGAAAAAGGTGTCAGGACTCTTTTCCGGCCCAAACGGATTTCATTCCCAAAAAAGGTAGGCCGGAAAAGAGTCCTGACACCTTTTTCCGGAAGCGGTCTACTTTCGGCAGCGGTCGCTGCAGTAGCGCACCTGCTCCCAGCACCGCTCCCACTTCTTCCGCCACGTGAACGGCCGGCCGCAGGTGGCACAGATCTTTTGCGGGAGCGCAGCCTTGCTCCGGCTCAGGCGGTCTTGGCGGCGGCCCATCCGCGTGGCTCCGGGAGGCCTCCGATCCGGCCTGGCCCTCGGGGGCCCTGCGGCAATGCGATCACGCGAATCGCCTCGATGAGCATCACGACGGCCAGCGCCAGGAGCACCGCGCCCGCCCACGGCACCGGGTCGGCGGGCAGCACGAAGCCCGATGCGTCGCGAAACTTCGGCAGCGTCATGCTGGCCAGGGCCCAGGTGCTCATCGCATACATGAACGCGGTCGGCAGGCCGGTGACCACCCAGACCCACGTCTCACGACGCGTCCGCCACAGCCAGACCGTCACGCCCAGGAGCGTGAGTGCCGCGAGCAACTGATTGCTCGCCCCAAACAAGCTCCAAAACGTCTTCCAGACCGGCACGGCATTGCCGTTGCCATCGAACTGCGGTCGCAGCAGAAACAGCATCGGCACGCCCGCCGTGAGCGCCGTGCCGAGCCAGCCGCCCATCCGGCCGCCGAGCCCCGTGAGCTCCTGCACGATGTAGCGGCCGAGCCGCGTGCACACGTCGAGCGTGTCATAGACGAACGTCGTGAATGCCATCAGGGCAAACGACACGCCGATTGCGGCGGGTACTCCCAGCATTTCGAGAAAGCTTCCCATGCCAAGGGCGTAGACGAAGTTCGGCGGCTGATTCGCAAGCGGATTGTCGGCGGCGAGCACCATCACGCAGCACAGGCTCACGATTGCCACCATGGCTTCCAGAAGCATCGTGCCGTATCCGATCGCCTTGGCGTCGGTCTCGCGGCGCAACTGCTTGCTCGTGGTGCCAGAGGCGATCAGCGAGTGGAAGCCGGAGCAGGCGCCGCAGGCGATCGTGATGAAGAGCATCGGCACGAGGTCGCCCGCCTTTGCCGTTTGCCAGTTCGTAAATGCCGGATAGCGGACCGCGGCATCGCCGGCGACGAGCCGGTCGCTCACCACCAGGCCGATCGCCGCGCCGGCAAGCGCCACGTAGAGAAAACAGCCGCCAAGGTGTCCCCGCGGCTGGAGGAGCAGCCACATCGGCATCATCGCGGCCCCAAGACAGTAGAGCAAAAGCAGGATGCCCCAGATCTGCTGGGCCCGGGCGTTTGTCGTTCCGAGCACGGTCGCAAGGTCGAACGGAATGAACTGCCCGATCCAGATCGCGACGCCGACGAGCGGCACGAAGATCACCGTGGCGAGCCAGAGCGGCATCTTCAGCACGCGCATGCAGAAGCCCATCACGACGGGAATCAGGAGATAGAGCAGGCTCGACGTGGCGATGCCGCCGCCCGAGACGGCGTCGCCGTTTTCGAGCGTCTGCCGGCCGACGAAGCTCGAGGCGGTGATGTCGGTGAAGGCCACGATGATGTAAACGAGCGCGATCCAGACGAACGCGAGAAAGAGCAGGTAGCCGCGGCGGCTCATGTGGTCGCGGACCACCTCGGCGATCGAGCGGGCCTTGTGGCGGATGGAAGCCACGAGCGCCGAGAAGTCGTGCACACCGCCGATGAAGATGCTGCCGACGAGGATCCAGAGGAGCGCGGGCAGCCAGCCGAAGGCCACGCCCGCGAGGATCGGCCCCACGATCGGCCCTGCCGCCGCGATCGCCGAGAAGTGCTGCCCCATGAGGAGCTGCGGCGGGATCGGCTCGTAGTCGACGTCGTCGCGGAGCGTGACGGCCGGTGTGGCCTCGGCATCATCCAGCCGGAAGAGCCGGGCGAGGATGCCGCCATACACTCGGTAGGCGAGGGCGAGCACCAGGGCGCTCGGCACGAGGATCGCAAGCAGGCTCATCGGCAGTCCCTTCTTCGGAGGCTCTGGAAAACGTGCGGCCGCGAGCGGCGGGGCTTCCGGCCCGCCATGAATTCCATCATCATGGCCGATCCTCGGGAAGCCGTCGAATATTCTCGCCAGAGTGAAGGGAGTCGATCAGCATGGCCGCATCCTCACACGAAACCATCGTCATCATCGGCAGCGGGCCCGCCGGCTGGTCGGCCGCCACCTATGCCGCCCGCGCCCAGCTCAAGCCGCTCGTCTACGAGGGGGCGATCTCGGAGAAGAACCGGATGTCCGGCACGCTGCCGCTCGGCCAGCTTGCCCTCACGAGTGAAGTGGAAAACTACGCCGGCTTCCCCCACGGCAATCTCGGGGCGTTTCTCGATTCCGCCCTGCCAGCGGCTCGGCGGCAGATGATGGCGCCCCACGCCGGCGAGGGCGTGACGGGCCCCGAACTCATGGAGCTCATGCGCCAGCAGGCCGTCAACATGGGCACACGGATCATCACCGACGACATCGTGAAGGTCGATTTCTCGAAGCGGCCCTTCAAGCTCTATCCGAGCGACGGGGGCGTGGTCGAGGCGGCCTGCGTGATCGTGGCCACCGGCGCCAGCGCGAACTGGCTCGGCCTGCCGAGCGAGGAGCATTTCAAGAACCGAGGCGTGAGCGCCTGCGCCGTCTGCGACGGGGCCCTGCCGCGGTTTCGCAACAAGGAGCTCGTGGTCGTCGGCGGCGGCGATTCGGCCGTCGAGGAGGCGACGTATCTGACGAAGTTTGCGAGCACGGTGCACCTGGTTCACCGCCGCGACGCCCTCCGGGCCTCGAAGATCATGGCCCAGCGGGCCCACGACGATCCCAAGATCAAGATCCACTTCAACACCGCGCTCGCCGAAGTGCTCGGCGACGACGCAAAGGGCGTGACGGGCGTGCGGCTGGAGAGCACGACGGAGAAGGGGAAGGAAGAAAAGATCGACGTGGCGGGCGTCTTCCTCGCCATCGGCCACACGCCGAACACGGCGTTCCTCGATGGCCAACTCGAGCTCACGCCGAAGAAATACATCGTCTGGAAGAAGCACTTCCGCACCGATACAAGCGTGGAGGGCGTCTTCGCGGCGGGCGACGTCGCCGACGATCACTACCGCCAGGCGATCTCCGCCGCCGGCACCGGCTGCATGTCGGCTCTCGACGCCGAACGCTGGCTCGCCGCCCAGGGCAAGTAGGACAGGCTTCAGCCTGTCGCGCTTCGCGCACGTAGGACAGGCCTCTGTGCCTGTCATGACGGGCTCGAGACAGGCAGGGACGCCTGACCTACGGAGACAAAAAACCTGGCCGGGAGCGAGCTCCCGGCCAGGTGTTGTTCATCGATGATCGTCCGCCGAGGGCTATCGTTGCACGCCGAAGCATCCGTTGGGGCCTGCTTCGTCTTACGCGATGCTCGGCTGGAGGCCGAGCCATCGGCGGCTCGCGGCAACCTTGGCTTGCCCCGCAGCCGCCCCAAGCCCGCCGGGGCCATGGATGGCCCGGCGGGCGTGAAACTAAAAGCCGACGTAGGTCACGCAGATGTCGCCGCTCTTCTGGAAGCGGATGATCACCGAGCAGCCGCAGCCGTAGTCATACTTGACCTGGCCGCAGCCGAAGAGCGTGCACCGCGAGGTCTCGCACGGGCAGCCCTGACAGCAGGCCGGGAGGCACACCGGCACGTTCACCGTGCAGCAGGTCTCCGGACTCGTCGGGGTGAGCACCGTCTGGTAGGTCGGCTCCTCGCAGCAGCCTTTGGCGCACTTGTGCTTGTGGGCGTGCTTGTGGCGATACTTGATGCAGGGATTCGTCGGGCAGCAGGTTTCGGCGCCGCAGCCGGGCTCGAAGCCGCACGAGGGCTCGATGGCACAGGCCGGCTCGAACGCGCTGCAGCCGGGCTCGGCGGCGCAGCTGGCCTCCGGGGCGGCGCAGGTGGGATCGAGATGACGACGGTGGTGGCCGAAGCCGGCATCGGCCGACACGGCGGTGAGCAGAGCGAAAGCGGCGGCAAGCGCGCCGAGCGTGAACAGGCGGATCATGAGAGAAGACTCCTTGTCGCAGAGACTGGGGGCCGCGGGCGGGCTGGCGGAGCCCGTCCACGGGTGAAGCCGGGATGCGGCCCGAGGCTTCTCTCAACTCTGGCACACGCCCGCGGTTTGTCAAAAAACCCGTTTTTACCTGGAAAGTAGACCGATTGCTCCGCAAGCGGATCTCCCGCACGCGAGCCATGGTTGGCATCGCGACGGCTCACGGGCGGCAGAAGTCGCGTCGCGGTGTCCCTCGCGGACTCGGTCCAAATGCTCCGCGAGCTTCCGCCGACCCGCTCGCCTCGTCCAACGTAGACCGCTTGCTCCGCAAGCGGATCTCCGGAAATCCGCTTGCGGAGCAAGCGGTCTACAAAATCCGCTTGCGGAGCAAGCGGTCTACTTTGCGAAGCGGCCCGCCCGAGCTCACGCCATCATTGCGCGGAAGCGTTCGAAGAGGTAGGCGGAGTCGTGCGGGCCGGCGGCCGCTTCGGGGTGATACTGCACGCTCGCGGCCTTCGCCGTCTTGTGCCGCACGCCCTCGATCGTGCCGTCGTTGAGATTGCGGTGGGTCACCGCGAGCTCCGGCGGGAGCGTCGCCTCGTCCACCGCGAAGCCGTGGTTCTGCGACGTGATCTCCACCTTGCCGGTCTCGAGATCCATCACCGGCTGATTCGCGCCGCGATGGCCGAACTTGAGCTTGAATGTCTTCGCGCCGCAGGCGAGCGAGAGCAGCTGGTGCCCCAGACAGATGCCGAAGATCGGCACCTTGCCGACAAGATCGCGCACCGTGGCCACGCAGTAATCGAGCACCTCGGGATCGCCGGGGCCGTTGGATAGAAACACGCCGTCGGGCCCGAGCGCAAGCACCTCGGCGGCCGTCGCCTTCCCGGGCAACACGGTCACGCGGCAGCCGGTGCTCGCGAGGTGACGGGCGATGTTCCACTTCATGCCGTAGTCGAGCGCGACCACGTGCTTCGCGCCGGCAAACGATGGCTTGGCAATGTACTCGCCGCCCACCGTGGGCTGTGGCAGCGGCTCGGCCCAGTCATCGAGACGCTCCGTCCACTCGCTCGTGCGATCCGGCATCACCTCGCGGACGAGGTCGCGGCCCACGAGCGGCGGCGCCCCCTTGGCCATCGCGACGAGCTTGGACTCGTCGAGCACCTCGCTCGAGAGCACGCCCGTCATCGCGCCGCGGATCCGCAGCCGCCGCACGAGCGCCCGCGTGTCGATGCCGGCGATGCCGACGACGCCGGCCTTGGCGAGGTAGTCGCCGAGCGTTCCCTCGGCGGTGAAGTTGCTCGCCACCCGGCTCGCCTCGCGGACCACGAAGCCGGCCATCTGGAGCTTGCCGCTCTCGACGTCGGCATGGTTGACGCCGTAGTTGCCGATCTGCGGCGCCGTCATCGTGAGGATCTGGCCGCGGTAGGACGGGTCGGTCAGAATCTCCTGATACCCGGTCATTGACGTATTGAAGCAGACCTCGCCGGAGACTGTGCCGGTGGCGCCGAACGACTCGCCGAAATAGACCGTGCCATCCTCGAGAGCCAGTGCTGCACGCGCCACGACGTCGGGTCTCCTTTCCGGGGTTGAGCCCCCATGATAGCGAGACCGCACGGCACCAAAAGGGTGGGCCCGGAAAGTAGACCGCTTGCTCCGCAAGCGGCTTTTTCCGGAGATCCGCTTGCGGAGCAAGCGGTCTACCGTTGGCAGGCTGAAGCCTACCCTACCGTTGGCAGGCTGAAGCCCGCCAACTACCCGCGGGGATCGCGGACCGTCCCGGCGAAGAGGATCGTGCCCGTGGCCCGTTCGATGATCGCCCAGGCGAAGGGGCGGTCGGCCCGGACGTCGAGCGGCGGCTCGGGCGAGGGCGCCGCGCTCCTCACGCCGATGGCCACGCCCGTGGCCGCGGCCGCCTCGGTGCCCTCTTCGGTCACATCCACGAAGCCCTCGTGCACGATCGCCGACACGAGCAGGTCACGCGTGCCGTCGATGCCTGAGAAGTCGGCCATGCCCCCTTCGAATGCCTGCCGCATGCCCATCGCCATGAGCGGCTCTTTGAGCGAGAGCGGCGAGCGGGCCGTCCACCGCGGCAGCGCGAGATTGACCGGCCGCGAGACGAGCGACTTCTGCCCGTTCGTTTCCCACGAATCCCGCCAGTGGCTGTCGAGACCGGCGACCACCTGATCAAGGCCGTCCACGGCGTCGGGCACCACGACCATCATCGCGAGCCGATTGCCGGCATAGGGGATCTCGCAGGCCGTGGCCGCGTGGCCTGCCACGTTCACCTTGCCGGCGGTCATCCGACCGGAGCGATGCATGAAAGGCACGTCGGCCTTCTGTCCGCCCGCGAGCAGGAATGGTTCGGGGCGAGTGGCCGACTTGTCGAACGGCTCAGCCCACGGGCCCTTGAAATAGATCGCGTTGGTGAGCACCAGTCGCGTGAGCGGATCGATCGAACCCGACTTCATCAGTTCGGGAATCCTCCCCTCGGTCTGATCGCTCACCCACTTGTTGACTTCCGCCCGCGCGGCCTCGCTTGCGCCGGCGAAATCGACCTCGCCAGCGGCGGCGTTGTGCCGCTCCTTCAAGAGCGTCGTGAAGGCCGGGTCGATCTGCTTGCCGCGCTGCAGCCAGAGGCGGTTGGCCCGCTCGAGCGTGATGTGCTGGCCCTTCGCGATCTTGAACGTGCTGCGGAGGCTCTCGACGGCCCCGGCCAGTTGCTCGCGGTCGTCCGGCATGCCGAGCACCGCGGCGATCTCCGCGGCCGTGCCACCGCGGGCGCCGGCGTGGGTCATCGCCAATGCGCCCCAGACGCTCGCCGGCGAGAGGATCACGTTGCCATTGCCGCTGGTGCGCACCAGATCCCAGGCCATCTTCGCGATGCCTTCGGAAACGGCGGTGCCCGACGAAGGATCGCCCGCGGTCAGGCGGGCAGGCCAGATGGCCGTCCAGGCCAAGGCGATCGACAGGGCAATGGCAAACAGACGATTCATGGCGATCCTCTTTCCTCGATCATGCCGGCAATCCGCCTTCCCGGTGCGGACATCGCCAGCGTAGCGAGTTTGCCCACCGGCACCCAAGCGCGATTCGCCGCCGTTCTCCTCGTCCGCGGAACGGCGATTTCGACGACTTCCAGCGAGATTTTGTGGTGGGTGACCGTGTGGGCGATCCTGCCCAGCTTGCGCCGCTTGCCGGGGCCGAAGGCGGCGAGCGCTTTCGGCGAGGCGGCCCGCGGAAAATCCCAGAGACCGGACCACCATTCCCCTTCGCCGCGGCGCTCCACGAGCACGCGATCCCCGCGCCGAACGACGACGGCGATCTCGCGGATGTCTTTCGCTTGTTTGCGCGCGGCCCGCGCCGGGATCGTGGCGGTGCGCCGGGTGCGATGCGCTACACAGAGGCGGGCGAGCGGGCACGTGGTGCAGAGCGGCCTGTCGGGCGTGCAGACAAGTGATCCCAGATCCATGAGCGCCTGATTGAACGCGCCGGGGCTCTCCGCGGGCACGAGGCGTTCGGCGATCTCCCAGATCGGCGCGTCGCCGCCGGGGGCGTCGAGCCGCGCGGCATGACCGAAGAGCCGCGCGATCACCCGCCGCGAGTTGGCCTCCACGATCGGAGCCCGCTCGTCGAACGCGATCGAGAGGATCGCGCCGGCGGTGTAGCGGCCGATCCCCGGCAGGCTCTGCAGCCCTTCGAGCGTCTGCGGAAATCGGCCGCGATGCTTCGCAACGATCTGCTTCGCGGCCGCATGGAGCTGCCGCGCGCGGCGGTAGTAGCCGAGCCCCTCCCACAGCCTGAGCACGTCGTCTTCGTCGGCCGCCGCGAGCGCCCGCACGCTCGGAAACGCCGCGATGAACCGAGTGAAGTAAACCTTCACCCGCTCCACCTGCGTCTGCTGGAGCATGATCTCGCTCACCCAGACTCGATAGGGATCGCGCGACCGCCGCCCGGGCAGATCGCGGCGGGCCCGGGCATACCAGGCCACCAGCGGCGGGCTCACGCTGCCGACAGCGGGCGGCCGCGCCCGGCGGCCTTCGACCTTCACGTTGCCCGTCGCCACGACTGCCCCTTGCAAACAGGTTTTTGTTGCGTTCCAACGGGAGGAGTGTAGCGTTCTTCTCCGGCGACCCCGGCCAGGCACCATGTCCGAAAAACTCAGGGTCACAGCGCACGAGTCTCCCGCCGGCAAGTCCTGGGAGCTGGTCCATCCGCGGTGCGCCCGCCGCCGCCGCGAGGACATCGAGGAGGTGGAAGCGATGGTGGAGGCGGGGGAGATCGAGATCGCCCGCGATGAACTCGTCTGGCTCCTCTCGGAATGCCCCGACCACCTCGACGCGCACGTGCAGCTCGGCCTGATCGCGCTCGAGGACGGCGACCCGAAGCTCGCCCGCGGCCACTTCGGCCGCGCCTATGAGCTCGTCTTCAAGGCGCTCGAGGCGGCCGGCAGCCCGCAGCCACTTCCCTATTCACTCGCCGGCAATCGACCGTTTCACGAGGCCGCGAAGGGGCTCGTGCACTGCCTGCTCGAGACGGGGCGGCAGTCGATGGCCGGCGACGTCTGCCGGCGGATCGCCCCGCTCGACCCGTCCGACCCGCTCGGCATCCAGCGGCTCGTGGCGGCGCCGGCGAAGCCGCGGGAACAGAAGCCATGACAAGCGTGAATCAGCCGGCGCGATTCATCGTGCTCGAAGGGATCGACGGTGCCGGCAAGAGCTCGCAGATCGCCGCGCTCGCCGGATGGCTTGGCGCGCGGGGCCGCGAGGTCGTCACCTGCCGCGATCCGGGATCGACGCCGGCGGGCGACGCGATCCGTGCGATCCTGCTCGATCGCCACGATCTCGACCTCGCGCCCACCGCCGAGATGATGCTTTACATGGCCGCGCGGGCGCAGCTCGTGAGCCAGGTGATCCGTCCGGCGCTCGAACGCCGCGCGTGGGTCGTCTCCGATCGCTACGTGCTCTCCAACAGCGTCTACCAGGGGCATGCCGGCGGCATCGATCCCGAGGTCATTCGCGGCGTGGCCGACGTGGCCACCGGCGGTCTGCAGCCCGATCTGGTGATCGTGCTCGATGTCGACCTCGAGACCTCGGCGCGGCGGCTCGATCGGCCGCTCGACAAGCTCGAGAATCGCGGCGATGGCTACCGGCGCCGCGTGCATGCGGGCTACCATGCGGAGGCGGCGGGAAGCCCGGGCCGCGTCGTGCTCGTCGATGCGGCCGGCGGCATCGACGAGGTCGCCGCGCGGATTCGCAGCGTGGTTGCCGAACGCTTTGCGGAGCTCACGTGAGCCATGGCATGGCAGGGAATCGAAGGGCATGACGCGGTCGTTGACGCCTTTGTAAAGGCGGAGGCCAAGGGACGCCTGGCCGGCTCGTATCTCTTCATCGGGCCCGAGGGGATCGGAAAGTCGTCGTTTGCGCGCAAGCTCGCGAAGGCGATCACCTGCGCCCAGCCTCGGCCAGGGCTCCTGCCCTGCGACGCCTGCGCATCCTGCGTGCAGGCCGAGGCCGGGAGCCATCCCGACATCGACATCGTGCAGAAGCCGGAAGACCGCGCGACGATTCCGCTCGACGCCTTCATCGGCGATGCGGATCACCGCATGCGGGAAGGGCTCTGCTGGCGGATCCTGCTGCGGCCGGCGCTGGGCGGCCGAAAGGTGGCGATCATCCTCGATGCCGACCTGCTTTCCGACGAGGCCGCCAACTGCCTGCTCAAGACGCTCGAAGAGCCACCGGATGGCGCCGTGATGATCCTCGTGGGCACGGCGCTCGAGCGGCAATTGCCGACGATCCGCTCGCGGTGCCAGATCGTGCGGTTTCGGCCGCTCGCCGCCGACGCGGTGCTGAGGATTCTGGCCCGCGAGACGGAGGCCGAGCCCGTGGGCGAAGCCCGCCTGCAATCGATCGCAGCCGCGGCCGAGGGCAGCCTCGCGCGGGCCCGCATGCTCCTCGATCCGGCGCTGGGGGAATTTCGCGGCCGGCTCCTCGGGCTGCTTGCCGAACGGCCGCTGCGTGGCGTCGATCTCGCCCGCGAGACGCTGGCCATCGTCGAGGCGGCGGGCAAGGATGCAGCGCCCCGACGGGCCCGGCTGCGGCTGGTCTTCGCGCAGGCCATCGACTACCTGCGGGCCGTGCTGCGCCGGCACGTGGCGGGAGACGTGACCGCCGATCCGGTCGTCGCGCGGGCGGTCGAGGCCTGGGGAGGCGACGATGACGATGCCTCGGCGGCGCTCGCCCACACGCTCGACTCCCTCGATGCGATCGATCGCAACGCCAACCTCACGATCCTCGTCGATGCCTGGACGGCGATTCTCGAAGAGCCGCGGCTTGCCCATCCTGCCTGAAGCCACCGAATCCCGCGGCTGACCGCGTTCGCGGAGGTTTCCGGCGTGAAAACGCCCGTTGGCAGACCGTGACGGCGCGGCGTCAGCGGAATCGATTTTTCGGGTCGTGCCCGTCGATCCACCTGTGCGGGCGGAGAAGAGTCGCCGCCCGGTGCTGGATTCAGCAAGGGTTGATTGCACGATCGATCGCAGGATCGGTCGTTGGCTTCAAGGGGGCGGGGAATGGCCGACAAACGCGCCGGATCGATCTTTGTCTCGTCGTTCGTCGCCGGCCTGCTCCTCACGGCGGGCATCTTTGCGCCGCGGGCCTGGGAACCGGTGCCGGAGCCCTACTTCGGCCTCGATGAGCCTGCGATCGACGCGCCGGCGCAGCCCACGCGGGTGATGCCAGCGGCGCGCCCCGCCGAGCGAGTCGCGCTGAACGACACTCTCGCCATGAACCCCGCGGCGTCAGCCGCGATGGGTGCGACGCTTGTTGGAACGCCTGCGCTTGTTGGAACGCCTGCGCTTGTTGGAACGCCTCCGCTTGTTGGAGCGCCTCCGCTTGTTGGAGCGCCTCCGCTTGTTGGAGCGCCTCCGCTTGTTGGAGCGCCTCCGCTTGTTGGAGCGCCTCCGCTTGTTGGA
>Ga0172376_10001570_pt1 | contig 29102 bp, 20 predicted proteins | sample Lak35m_FD_121114 | JGI IMG/M metagenome (GOLD analysis project Ga0172376, IMG submission 121114) | Freshwater microbial communities from Kabuno Bay, South-Kivu, Congo - kab_092012_35m | ecosystem: Environmental > Aquatic > Freshwater > Lake | place: Democratic Republic of the Congo: South-Kivu...
GCAGGCTGCTGCGTCTCGCCGGCGTTCCTGCCCGCACGATCAGTCACGCAGGCTGATCTGGCCACGGTCACCGAGCGGGTACGGCGCCGCGTGATCCGCTGGTTCAGGCTCGCTCACCTGCTCGACGCTTCTGCGGCTGCCGACATGCTCACGTGGGAGAACAGCGGGTTTTCCATCGACGCCAGTGTGCGGATCACGCTCATCGACCGCGACGTGCCGAGCTACTTTCAGAGCTTGGAGCACCTGCTGCGATACTGCGCCCGGCCGCCATTTGCGCTCGAGCGACTGTCCGTAACCCACGACACAAGCGGCCGCATCGCTGGCGTTCGCTACGTGCTCCCCCGGCACAAGGCCGCCACCTGGGTCGGCCCGGGCCGCGGCCGAAAGTCCACGCGACCAGGAGCCAATGGCGTCGTCGAGCTCTCGCCGTTTGAGTTTCTTGACAGGCTCGCGGATCTCGTTCCGCCGCCGCGGAAGCACCGGCACCGGTATCACGGCGTCTTTGCACCGAATCACCCGCTCAGGCCCGCCGTCACGTCGCTCGCGATCGGGAACGTCGGCAAGCGCCAAGAGGCCGTGGCGGGCGGGCACGCAAGTGACGGGCACGGCACGGCAGGCTTTTGCAACGCGACTCACGAACATCAAAAGCTCCGCTCCCACGACACGTCACGGATTGCCTGGGCCAAGCTGATGGCGAGGGTCGGGGAGGAGTTTCCGCTTGCGTGCCCCACCTGCGGCGGCGACATCCGGCTGATCGCATTCATCACGGAGTCGGGGCCGATCCGGAAAATCCTCACGCACTTGGGCGAACCGCTGGAGCCGCTTCCGCTTGCACCGGCTCGTGGACCGCCCACCGACTGGGGCGAGCTCGTGCAGATCCATGACGATCGCGATGTCTTTCAAGCGACGGATAGACGAACTGCCCGCGATCGACATCCACAACTGGCTCTGAGCGGTGCCGGACGCGACCCGCGTATGTCGGGGAACTGCGAACTGGGACGCGGTCTGCGTACACGCGAGAAAAACGCCACCGACGGGGGTGCGGGGCGTCTCGAGAAACCCGCTCCGGACGCCCGGGCCGCTCCTCCCGAGGCTCACGAGTCGCTCATCGACCGGAAGACCGTTGAGGAAGTGCCATTGACCGGGCTATCCTTTTATCCTTTCTCGACGGCATCAGGGTCGGGAAGGCCGGGATCGAGGTTTTGATGCAGACGCCGCTCGATTTCCTGAACATCTTCCGCATCGAACTGCGGGCGTCGGGCATTCGCTTCGCGATCACGAGCGGGATGGCGTGTGTCCACTACGGACTGCAGCAGACCACCAAGGATTCGGACTGGATCGTGCCTCCGGATCAGGTTGAGAAGGTGCGCAGCCTGTTCGTTCGCCATGAAGCCTCGCTGCCCCCATGGGCGGTCCGATATCGCTCCATTTTCGGTGCGCCACTTGAAGCCGAGTGGATCGCCGGAGGCTGGACGTCGCATGTGTCGGTCCGCACTGAGGGGGGCGGTCCCGACCACCACGTCGATTTCTTCGGTCGCCCACCGCGCGTGAAGCATTGGAACGCCGACCCGTCTGATGCCGACTTTGCCGATCGGGATACGGTGACGCGGATGAAGAAGACCGATCGTGACCGGGACTGGCCGATCGTGGGTGGGCTCGCGTCGCAGTCTTTTGCCCGCAATGATTCCCGAGCCGTGCTGCACCTCCAGGCCGTGGATCCGCTGCGGAAGGCTTGGGCTGCGACGCCATCTGAGGCTCGTAAAGCAGCCTGCACCGCGAGACCGCTGCTTCGGGCCATCGACCACACCACCAGCGACGACCGTCTCGAGTTTCTCGTACGGGCGGAACGCATCGCTTGGGAATCGGTCAACCGTGGCCGCTACGGCGTTTACCAGACGGCCTGGAAGGCGTTTTATCGACGGTGGCAGCTGGCTGAGGATTGCCCGTGGCCAAGGTCGATGGCTTTTGCCGACCAGCACGCTCTGGTGGTGGCGGCCGCCCGCAGATATGACCTTCCACCGGCGCCGCTCACGGCGGCCACCCGTGCTACCATCTACGAGGCCGGGCTGGTTCGCGCCGCCGTGCTTGCGAATCTGGAGCCGAGCGAGATCGCGGCCCTTGCCCCGCCCATCGAGGAGATGCTGCCATGAGCGATGCACCACGACACGACGAGGCACCTCCGGCCGAGTACCCGGAGTGGTATTACGAAGAGCTGGCACGGACGATGGGCGAAGAGGCAGCTGCCTGGGCCCGGTTGCCCCGCGAGCGTCGCGAGGCCGAGTTGACCGCGTTGCACGGCGCGTTCGATACGCCCGACGACCTTTCGGCGTGGCCGGCGGAACTCGACGGCGGCGTCGATCGGCCCTGAGCCGGCTTCTTACGCCTCGACCGACGCGGCCGGCTCGGGCAGCCCGTGGGGGAGGATAGCGGGCCCCGACGCGCTGCCGCTGGGCATCAGACCACGTCGCCGGCGGCCAGGCCGGCCAAGACAGCCGCCGACAGGCCGGCGATCGACTCCACGACCATGTCGGGCCGATAGGCGAACGCCCCGAGGTCCTCTCGCCGAGTCCCCCCGGAGAGGACGAGGATCGTTCGGTAGCCGAGCTGCACGCCTCCGAGGATGTCGGTCTCCATCGTGTCGCCGATCATCGTCGTCCGCGAGGCATCGAGGCCGAGCTCCTTTCGCGCGGCCCGCATCATCACGGCGCTCGGCTTGCCCACGCTGAAGGCTTTGCGGCCCGTGGCGGTCTCAAGCATCGCCACGATCGCGCCGCAGCCTGGGCGAAGCCCTGCGTTGGTCGGGCAGTTGGGATCGAGATTCGTGGCAATCAGCCGGGCACCGCGCATGACCATGCGGATGGCCGTCTCGACCATTTCGTACGTCACCGCCCTCCCTTCACCCACGACGACGTAATCTGGGTCGTGATCGACGATGGCGAAGCCGTTCTGGTGAAGGGCGTGGAGCAGCCCCCCTTCGCCGATCACATAGGCCGTGCCGCCGGGCTTTTGGGTGGCGAGGAATCGGGCGGTCGCCATGGCACAGGTGAAAATGTGCGATTCCTTCACGCGGATGCCGAGTCGGGCAAGTTTGGCGACCACGTCGCGCCGCGTTCGCTGGCTGTTATTGGTGAGGAAGAAGAAGGGCAGGTCGAGGTCGAGCAGTTCGGCGATGAACCGGTCGGCACCCGGGATCAGTTCACTGCCGCGGTAGATCACCCCATCCATGTCGATGAGGAACCCGTGCGGGGCGGACGAAGCGATCAGGACGGAATCGGGGCAGCCGACGGACGGAGGGGAAGACATGGTGCGGCTCCTGGAGAGGTGGGCGGTGGGTCACGGAGGACCGACCGGCACGAAGCCGCCTACGCCGTGCGCCCAAATTCTCGCACGCTTTCAGTACGCAGCCAAGCCTACGATCGCGAGCAACCGCCGCCGCTCCGATTCTTTCACTCGGCGGGGCCAAGTTTTCAAAAAATCATGCTGACGTGGTGATCGCCAAGCGCCTCGGCGCGCGAATCGTCGTCGTGGTCCGAGAGGCCGCGATGCGGAGGCAACCCCGCGGCATCACGCTCGACGTGGGGCCGCCGGGGGTACGGCTCGCCCTGCCGTTCGGCACGGTCTGGGTGCGATCACCGCGGCACCCGCGGCCTCCTCGACGAAATCCGGCGATCGATTCCTGCCGACCTCGATGATCTGAGTTCCTGAGCCCGGTGTTATTCCTCCCGCTCGATCTCCAGGCAATCGATCCACACCGCCTTCACGGCCGACCCAGCCGGCTCCTGAAACCGGCCCGGGCCGATCCAGATCACCTGCCCGTCGGCGGGCGCCCAGCTGCCGAGATCGTGCCAGACATACTCGCCTGCCGAGCCGGAGCCCGCGGTGGCCGCGGAGCCCGTCGCCTCGGCAACGCTCCGTGACACTGAGATCACGGATTTCGCGCCCGCGTAGTCGTGGATGCCCGCCCAAAACGCCTCCCCCGCGCGGCCCGGCTCCGACTCCACCCGTGCCCGCAGCCGCAGACGGTAGCGAACCCCCGGGTCAAACGCGACCTTCTCGAGCGGCAGCGTGGCTGCCCACTGAAAATGGCTGCCAAAGAGCTTGAGGGCCGAGCCGTTGCCTGCGGCCGGGTCGGCCGCGATCTCGCCCCACTCGCCAGGCCGGTGGAGATTGAACCTCACTTCCTCGACGAGGGCCCGATCTGCAGCTGGCCCGGGCTGAGCGGCCAGCTCCACCTCCCAGCCGGCAATCCGCTCACGATGCCGGTCGAGGTGTTCGGTCGTGAGAATGTCGGGCTCGGCTGCGACGCCTGCCAACAGCCGCTCGATCAGGTCGCGGCGGCCAGCCGGCAGGGCGAACTTCTCGGGCTCCCGCGTGACCCACACGGTGCGGGGAACGGCCGCGGGCTCCCGGGCCAGCCGGGCATGCACCACCGCCACGCGGGCCCGGCGGACATTGCGGAGGTGCTGGGGCGAATCGGCAACGGCCCGTTCGGCCGCGGCGAACTGCTCGTCGGCCGCCGCGAAGAACGATGCCGGGATCACGTCGAGATTCCGGTCGAAGCAGCCGAGCGGCTTCGACACGGGGTCGTCGTGGAAAGCATGCACCTCGTTGAAATACCGCCGCACGATCGGGGCCGCCGCGCCGTAGAAGCCCGCGAAGAAGTCGTCGAGGAGCGGCTCGGCGGGCAGGTCGGGGTTCCAAAGCCACTTGGCCAACAGCCAGGCCTTGAGCTCGCAGAAGTCGGCCAGCCGGCTGTTACCCGCGCCCTGCTCGAACACGCCGAGCACCCGGTTGTCGCGAAAGAACTGCACGTTGCCCTGGAGGGCCAGCACGTTGGGGAACGGCGCCAGATAGTGCGAGAAGTTCGTGGTGTAGTCCCACACCAAGAGCTGCGGCGAGATCGCCGCCCAGCCGGCCATGTCGGCCCGGAAGCCGGTGTTTTCCGGATGTGGATTGCCCGGGATCGGTCGGGAGAAATCGCACTCGATCGAGCACAGCCGCGGTACCACGTTGTGGCGGGGGCGGAGCGTCTTGGGCGGCTTGCGGGTGTATTGGTAGGCGAGCGTCTCGACGAGCACCTCGGGAAACTCCTTTTCCACCGAGGTGGCGACGCGGTTCACGAAATCGATCATCGTGCCGGCATGCGACTCCTCGCGGTCGTCGTTCGCCTTGCAGGCCGGGCAGGTGCAGAAAAACGCCCAGTCGTTCTGGCTGACGCTCACGATCCGGCCACCCGGGTCCTTGCGGATGATGGCCAGCAGCCGCTCCGTGACGATCCGCTCCACGTCGGGGTTCGTGAGGCACAGTTGGGAGGGGTGGTCGCGGCGGACGCCGTCGATCTCACTGAAATACTCGGGATGAGCCTGGAAAAACTCCGCCGGCGGGCAGAGCCGCTCGAAGGTGTGTACGAACAGGCCGCCGCCGAAGCGAATCGTGCCGCCGTGTCGGGCATCGAGCTGCATGCTCGAGCCGTTGGCCCGCGAGCGGGCGGCGAGATCCCCCTGCCGCATGTCCATCCAATAGGGTTCGCGGATCGCGAAGGCGGGCGTCTGGCGGTCGTCGAGGGCCGGCACGGCGAATCGGTCGAGCTGCGGGATCACGGTGTGCCACGAGGCATACCAGCGGCAGCCGCCGTGCCGCTCGAGCAGTTCATAGACGCCATACAGCGTGCCGCGGACCGGGCCGGCGAGCACGCAGAGATGGCCGCCGGCGGTGCGGAGGCGAAAGCCGTCGTCGCCGAGGCCCTCCCGATCGGCGGCGACCGCCTCGGGGCTCATGCCGAGCACGGCGGCGGTGTGCCGCGTGTCGCCGAGCAGGATCGCATGCTCCGGCAGCGGCCCCGTGTCGTCGGCGATCGGGAGCGTGACGCCGGTCAATTCGGCCGCGAACTTTTGCAACTCCGCGGCGGCGTAGGCTTGCGCTGGCGAGGCGGTGGCGGGGAGCACGATCGTGGCCGCGGCGGGCTGGCCGCGGACGGCGATCACGAATGCCGGCTCAGCGGCGGCGGCAGCGCCGCCGGGCGGCTGGGGGCGGATCCAGAGCGAGGGCACGTCGGGCATGTCTGCCGTGAGGCGATCCGGCGTCCGCCTGCCCGCCGCCGCGGGATCGAGCGGCTCGAAGCCGAGCGCGAGGGCCGGCGAGTCGGCCCCGAGCGTGAAGTCGTTCCGGGCGGGATCTTTGAACTTTGGATCGGCCACGATCGAGCCCTCGTCCTGCCCCGCCGCCTGCCGCGCGGCGAGATCCTGCCCGCCCGGAAACACGACGGGCTGGCCACCATGCCAGTAGCAATTGCCCTTGGTGACGAGGCCCTTCGTCCAGTCGCCCTTCACGAGCGGCGCGTCGGAGTTCCACCAGACGATGTTCCGTTCGAAGCGGAAACTCGTGTGCTCTTCCACGCGCGTCCGCTGGAGCTGCCAATCGCGGGCGGCGGCGAAGATGTTGTTTTCGATGACGTTGTCGCGGCCGTAGTGCTGATGGAAGCCGCCGGAGCTGGTGCGATAGACGAAATTCTTCCGCATCACGATCCCGGTCGAGCCCTCGTCGGTGTAGAGACCCCAGCCGCCGTAGTCGTGGCTCGTAATGTCGTGGATCACGTTGCCCTCGACGACCGTGCCGGGCGAGACGCCGAGCGTGTAGACCGCCCCCATGTCGGAGAGCACGCCATGGCCGATGTCGTGGATGTGGTTGTGGGCGATCCGATTGTGGTGGGCGCCGCTGTCGCCGTAGCCCCACGTCCAGCCGATCGAGAGTCCTGAGTAGGTGAAGTCGTGGATGTGGCAGTGTTCGACGGTGCATCCGGAGGCATGACCAATCCAGACGCCGATCGCCGCCGAGTGGATCCGGCCGCCGTGGGCGATCGTGGTGTCGCGGATCGCGATATCGGCGACCCGCGCCTTGGCATCGCCCGACAGCCAGCTGTTGCCCACGAGCACGCCGCCGCCGCCGAGATCGACGAACTCGCAGCGTTCCACGACGCAGCCCTGGCAGCCCATGCCGAATTCGACCGCGTAGCGGCCGACCTGACGGACCGCACAGTCGGTGAACACGACGTTCCGCGCCGCCATGGCCGTGATCGCGGCCCCGACGTTGACCTCCGCCTGCGGGTAGCTCTGCCCGTCGGCCGGGAGCGTCCAGTTGCCATGGGCGAACGTGAGTCCTTCGAACCGCAAGTGGGCCACGGGCGAGCCGGCGGCGAAGTCGCCGCGGAGTTCCAAGAGCTTGTCGAGCCGCGGCGCGATCACGACGACGCCTGTCGGTGACTCGCCGTCGCGCGGGCAGTAGGTGAGCGTGCCCGTCGGCCGGTCGAGATACCACGAGCCCGGTTCGCCCAGCGCCTCCTTCACGTTCTCCACCAGGAACCGGTTGCCCTTCGGGAACGAGCACCATTCGACCGGCGCCCGGGTACGGCCGGCGAACGTGACGATCTTCGTCGCCGGATCGGCGGGGTTCGGCGCGATGGACGCGATCGGCAGCCGGCTCATGGTCCAGCGGTGCGTCGCCACGACCTCGACATCGCCGAGGTTCGCCCAGTCGGGCCGGAGGTCGTCGCCGGCGAAAGCGAACCGGTCGTGCCCTTTGCCGGCGTTGGCCGGCGTGGGCTCGAGTGTGCCGGCGATCGTGTGCCAGCCGGCGGTGGGGAGCACGGGGCGAAACCGCCGCTGGTCATTGACGAAGAGCTGCGCGAAGTTCCAGCCGCCGGCCTTCACCTCGGGTAGGTCGGCCGTCCAGCGCGGCCGTCCGTTCACCTCGGTCACCTGCCAGCCGGCGATCTCGCGACCACCGCTCACGACAGGCCGCGCTCCGGCGGCGGCGCGGATCACCGTGGGCGATGACTCGGTGCCCGAATCTGCGGGCAGGATCACGAGCGGCTCGGCCAGCTCATGCCGCCCGTCGGCGACCTCCACGACGATCGGCGTCGCGCGGTCGGGCTCAGCGGCCCGGATTTCGCGGACGCGGTCGAGTGCCCGCCGCAGGCTGCGAACGGGTGTTGCCGTCGCCCCGTCGGCCGCGTCGTTGCCGGAGACGGCCACATGCACGTCGGCGGCGAAAACGGCCGCCAGCGGGCCCGGAACCGTGGCGGCAAAAGCCAGCAGGAACGACGTGGCAAGCAAGCGGAAAACCGTGTGGCGAATCATTGGTGATGCTCTTGGTCTTCAGGCTCGTCCACGACCGATTCAGGTCGCGGTGTGAGCATACTGCCCGCGGCACCATGGGGTCTTTCAAACCAGCGGGCCTCTTTTTCAATTCACCGGGAATCGCTGGCGCGGACGGGGCATGCTGGTAGGCTCTTGCAGGGAGGAGTCTCATCATGTTCCACCTTGTTTCGAAACAGCCGAGCACGCCACGCGTCACGCGGCCGCCCATCCACCGGCCCGGCAGCTCTCGCCGCGAGTTTCTCGCGAGCGTATCCCATGCGGCGGGCGCCATCGCCCTGCCCACGATCGTGTCGGCCAAGGCCCTCGGCCTCGAAGCCCGGGCCGCCGCAGCGAGCGAGCGACACACGCTCGGCGTGATCGGCTTCGGGCCCCGCTGCCAGTATGTGCTTGGGGAGATGCTCAAGTTGCCCGACGTCCAGTGCGTGGCGCTCGCCGACGTGCAGGCGGTGCAGCGCCAGGCTGGAAAAGCCTTCGTCGACGGGCACTACGGCACGGCCGACTGCCGCGTCTATCGCGATATGCGCGAACTGCTCGCCCGGCCCGACATCGACTGCGTGCTCGTCGCCACTGGCGACCGCTGGCACGGCAAGGCGGCGATGATGGCAGCCGAGGCGGGCAAGGACATCTACTGCGAAAAGCCGTGCGGCCTCACGATCGACGTCTGCCGCCGGATCGCCGAGACGATGCGGAAGACGGGCCGCATCTTCCAGGCGGGCACGCAGCGCCGCAGCGTGCCGAACTTCATCCGCGTGAAGGAGCTCGTGCAGGAAGGAAAAATCGGCCCGCTTTCGGAGATGCATGCGTCGGTCTACGTGCCAACGCTCAAGAACGACTGGTTGCCCGCGCAGCCGACGCCCGATCCGGAACAGTGCGACTGGAATGCCTGGCTCGGGCCGGCCCCGTGGCGGCCCTACAACGCCGAGTATCTCGGCCGCGGCTGGCGGGGCATCTACGACTTCGAGGCGGGAGCGCGGCTCCTCGACTGGGGCGTGCACACGGTCGACCTCTGCCAGTGGGTGAAGGGGGCCGACGGCACCGGGCCGGTCGAGTTCACTCCGTCCGACACGGGCATCGTCTGCCGCTACGCCGACGGCGTGCCGCTCACGCTCCACTTCCTCGCCGAGCCCTTCAAGGACCGCGGGCCGCAGTTCAACACGCAGCTCGGCACCTGCCCGGTGCGGTTCGTGGGCAGGGAGGGCTGGATCTCGACGGGCGATGCGGGGCTGATCGACGTCGAGCCGGCGGCGCTGGCCGCCGAACTGCCCGAGGCCGTGAAGCGCGTGAAGGGCACCGATGCGGCGGCTCATGCCCGCGACTTCTTCGACTGCGTGAAGAGCCGGCAGACGCCGGTGTGCAACGCCGACGTGATGCGGCGGTCGCACGTGGTGGCCCATGCGGCGGCCAACTCGTGGATCCTCGGCCGGCCGCTCGGCTTCGACCCCGCCGCCGAAACCTTCACGAGCGGAGGCAAGCCCGACGTCGAGGCCAACGGGCTCCGCAGCCGGCCGGAGCGGGAGGTGTGGGCATGAGCGGAAGCCGCGGCTTCTGCCTGCTCACTGCGGCCAGCCTGCTCGGCATCGCCACCGCGCTCGATGCCGCCGCCGCACCGCTCTTCGACGGCCGCACGTTCGCCGGCTGGGAGGGAGACACAACGACGGTCTGGCGGATCGACGACGGGATGATCGTGGCCGGCTCGCTCGACCGCCGGCAGGAGAAAAACGACTTTCTCTGTACGACCAAGCGCTATGGCGACTTCGATCTCCGGCTCAGGATCAAGCTTGCGGGCACGGAGGGGTTCGTGAACTCCGGGATTCAATTCCGCAGCGAGCGGATTTCAGGGAGCCATGAACTGATCGGCTACCAGGCCGACTTCGGCCACGGTTACGACGGCGCGCTCTACGACGAGTCGCGGCGCAACAAGATCCTCGCGCAGCCGTCGGCCGACGTGCTGAAACAGGTCTCGCGGCCGGGCGAATGGCACGACTACCGCATCCGGGCGGAGGGGCCACGGGTACGGCTGTGGGTCAACGGCATCCAGACGGTGGACTACACCGAGACCGAGCCGGGACTACCGGCTGCGGGCGTGATCGCGTTGCAGATCCACGGCAATGCCGTGTCGGAGGTGCGTTTCAAGGACATCGAGATCGATGAACTGCCGGCGACGCTGCCGAACGGTTCGGTCCCCATCGCTGCTCCGAAAACTGCTCCCCGCTGAACGGTTTCCTCCGTCAGCGACGCCACGGCGTTCAGATGTGCGGCAGCCGGCTGGCGGCGGCCGCTTCGAGGAGCCGGATCCAGGCGCCGAGGTAGCGGCCGTTATCGTGATACGTGCGGCCGCTCACGAGGTTGCCGTCCACCACGCACGGCTCGTCCAGATAGATTCCGCCGGCGCTCTCGACGTCGTGGCGGCACTTCGCAACCGTGGTGATCCTCCGGCCATCGAGGCAGCCGGCATAGGCCGGAATCTCGACGCCGTGGCAGACGCTCGCCACCGGCTTGTTTTCGGCGAAGAAGTGCCGCGTGATCCGGACGAGGTCGGCGTCGTAGCGGATGTATTCCGGAGCCCGACCGCCACTGAAAAAAATCCCGAGATAGTCCTCGGGAGCAACCTCCGCGAAGGCCAGGTCGGCCCGGATCTGGTAGCCCTCCCACTCCTTCGTGATCGTCCAGCCGGGCCGGATCTCGTGCATCACCATCTGAAACGTCCGCCGCTCCGGACCCGCCACCACCGGCTCAAAGCCCGCCTCTTGGATCCGGTAATACGCATAGAGCGTGTCGAGCGTCTCGGAGGCGTCACCGACGACGAGGAGCACGCGATGATGCGGCCTGCCGGCGCTCATGTCAGTCCTTCTCATACTGGGTTGCTCATGTTGGAACATCGCTCCGTTACGTTACAACCGCTGCCGCACGATCGCATGCAGACGTTCGGTCGCCTGCTTTCAGATTTTCCGTCGCCCACGGCTGGGCCGACAGGTTGTGTCCTCGTGCTCACGTCCCGCGGCGGCTTTGTCGGTAGCTACCGGGCGTCATGCCAAAGTGCTTCTTGAAGGCCTCGGACATGTATTGCGGGTGCTCGAAGCCGCAGCGGCGGGCGATGGCGGCAAGCCGCAGGTCCGTGGAGTCAAGCAGCCGGCGCACCTCGTCAAACCTCACACGGTGGATCTCCTCACCCGGCGTTCGCCCGATCGCCTCCCGCATCCGCCTCTCGAGCCGCGTCCGCGAGAGGCCGGCGTGCTTGAGGACGTCGCGCACGCCGATCCCGTGGCAGGCATGTTCGCGGATGTAGCGGAGCGCGGCGGCCACGTCGGAATCTTCCACGGCGACGACGTCGCTCGAATGCCGCACGACGAGCCCCCGCGGCGGGATGAGCACAGGCGCCGTCGGGGCCGGTTCCCCGCGCATGAGCCGGTCGAGCAGGGCCGCGGCCTCGTAGCCGATCCGCTCGCCGTCGAAGGCCACGCTCGACAGGGGCGGCGCGGCCATCCTGCAGAGCGTGTCGTCGTTCTCCACGCCCACGACGGCCACCGCCTCGGGAACGGCCACCCCTGCACGGCGGCAGGCGTCGAGCAGCCAGAAGGCCAGCTGATCGGTGCAGGCCAGTATGCCGACCGGTTTCGGCAGTTCGGCGACCCAGCCGGTGATCGCCGCCTGCTGCCGCTCCCAGTCGGTCGGCCGCTCCCCCTTGGGTGAGGCGCGGAAGTGGTTGCAGAGGTGACCGGCGGCGGCGAGCGCCGCGATAAAATCGTCACGCCGCTCTTCGAAGTAGGCCTCCGTGTCGAGATCGAAGACGGCGAAGCGAGCGAGACCGCTCGAGAGAAAATGGTCGGCCACGATCCGGCCCATCTGCCGGTTGTCGACGCCGACGAACGGCAGCCCGTGCGCGAGTTTCGACGCCCGCAGTTCGACCGCGGGTATGCCTGTCTTCGCGATCGTCCTGGCCATCTCGGCGGTCGCGGTGCGGGCGATGATGCCGTCTCCCTGCCAGCCCTTCAGCCACCGCGGCACCGTCGAGTCGAGCGCCCGCAGTTCGAGAAACAGCGACCAGGGTTCATGCTCGTGCATCCACCGGCGGATGCCGCAGAGGATGTCGCGGCCGTAGCTGCGGGAGGTCTCGATCAGGAGCGCCACGTGCTTCGCGGCGGTGGCGGGCCGAGGAACGCCGCTCGCCGGCACGCGGACCGGGGGCGACGCATCGACAAGAGGGCCGGGGCGATTGGTCACGACAGGGGCACGGGCATCACTACCCCGGCAGAGTGGAGATCGTCATGGAAAAGTCCGCCGACAGCCTGGACTGGACGACGTCGCTCAGCCGCCGCTCCGCGGCGGTGGCGTAGCCGCCCGACTCGAGCGCGAACGTCGCGGAATCGCTCACCGAAGCGATCGAGGTGGTCCAACCGGTAGACGGTGATGTCGGGCTCGCGAAATCCCCTCAGCCGAAGTCGCACTCGATACAACGCCGGGAACGCATCGCCACACCGGCGCAGCCGCAGGATCGACGGAGACGCGGCGAGCGGAGCATGCACGATTTGCCGATGCGTCTTCGTGGGCGTTTCCACCTGCCCATCGACGAGTTCACGGAGCTGTCTGAGCGATTCGGTGAACGACGCATATGCCCCATCCGTCCACTCGCCCTGCGCGGGAAAAAGGCGGGCGATCTGCCACGCGGGCTCATGCGATGCGGCGGCATGACCGCCGGGTGTCGAATGCGTTGCGGCCATCCTCATGCCGAAAGCGTACATGCGTATATCTGTCTCGACAAGCCTCGGTTGCGGCGGAGCAAAACCTGAACCAGAAAGACCTGAAATCTGAGTGGGGGCGGACGGCCAGGCACGGTATCGTGAGGCTTTCATACGAGTGAACTATGAACCGTGAGAGCAAGACGGTCGTGTCCATCACCCGCCGAGCGCTGCTGCTCTCGACCGTAGCGGCTGCCGCGAACCGGGCGGTCGCATGTGCCGGTGATCCCCTGGGGCGGCCGGCATCGGCTGCCGGCCCGTCGCCAGCCGACGGTCCCGGCATCGGCGTGATCGGGCTGCGATATCAGGGCTCGGTGATCGCCGCCCAGGCCAAGGCCCACGGCCGGATTCTGGGGATCGCCGACGCCGATCGGGCCTGCCTCGATCTCTCGCTCATCGACAAGAAGGTGGGGCCCCAGACGGGCATGACGCCCGGGCATATCTACGGCGACGTCGTCGTCGCGGACCGTCATCAGGACTACCGCCGGCTCCTCGACGACAAGCGGATCGACGTGATTCTGATCGGCACGCCCGACCACTGGCATGCAAAGATGCTCATCGATGCCGTGCAGGCGGGTAAGGACGTCTACTGCGAGAAGCCACTCACGCTCACGATCGACGAGGGAAAGCAGATCCGCACGGCGGTGCAGGCCTCCGGAAGAATCGTGCAGGTGGGCTCCTGGCACCGCAGCGACCACCGGTTTCGGACAGCCGTGGAGATGGTCCGGCAGGGGAGGATCGGCAAGCTCGAAAAGGTCGAGGTCGCGCTCGGCAAAAACGAGGTCGGGGGGCCGTTCCCGGCGCGAAACGTGCCGCCGACGCTCGACTGGAACCAGTGGCAGGGCCAGACGCCCGACGTCCCCTATGTACCCGAGCGAACGCACTACACGTTCCGCTGGTGGCAGGCTTATTCGGGCGGGCAACTCACTGACTGGGGCGCGCATCACATCGACATCGCCCGCTGGGCGATCGGTGCGGAGCCGGTCGAAATCGAGGGTCGGGCGACCTATCCCCGCGCGCCCGGCGGGTATGACGTGCCGGTCGAGTATGCGGTGCGTTATCGCTTCGCGAACGGCGTCGAACTCACCGTGGCCGACACGGGACGCAACGGGATTCTCTTCACAGGCAGCGGGGGCAGGCTGTTCGTGAACCGCGAGAACCTCGCCGGCAAGCCGGTCGAGGACCTGAAGGACCGGCCGCTGCCCCGCGAGTCGTTCACGCTCTACGATTTCGACAACCGTGTGCGGCCCGAGCGGTCGGGCAAGATCGACGCGATCCAAAACCACATGGGCAATTTCTTCGACTGCGTGGCGGCCCGCCGGCAGCCGATCGCCGACGTGGAGAGCGGCCACCGCAGCGTGACCGTCTGCCACCTGGGCAACATCTCCTGCGCGCTCGGCCGCCCGCTCACGTGGGATCCCGCAGCCGAGCGGTTCGTCTCCGATGCGGAGGCCGACGCACTGCTCTCGCGGCCGCAGCGGAAGGGATTCGAGGTGAAGGCGTGAGCCGCCCGAACGCCTTCGGCCGCAACGCGGCGCTCGTCGCGGCGGTGCTCGGCTGGCTGTTCGACGGGTTCGAGATCGGGCTCTTTCCGCTCGTGGGGCCGCGGGCGCTCGACGACCTGCTCGCGGCCGAGATGACGGCGAACCCGGCCGTGAAAGACGCCTGGTTCGGCTCGATCATGGCCGTGTTCCTCGTGGGGGCGGCCTGCGGCGGCGTGCTCTTCGGCTGGCTCGGCGACAAGGTCGGCCGCGTCCGCGCGATGAGCGCGAGCATCTTTACCTACGCGGTCTTCACCGGCATCTGCGGCTTCGCCACCGACGCCTGGCAGATCGCCGCGGCCCGATTCGTGGCCAGCCTGGGCATGGGGGGCGAATGGGCCCTCGGCGTGGCGCTGGTGAGCGAACTCTGGCCCGATGCCTCGCGGCCGCTCCTGGCCGGTATCATCGGCGCCGCGGCCAATGCAGGGATGGCGCTCGTGGCCGTCGTGAGCCTCCTGCTCGTGGCGATCGTGGCCACGGCCCGCGACGGGCTCCTGGGCCTCGGACTCGACGCCGCGACGGTCGAGTGGCTCACCCGCGGCGACGCCTGGCGGCTCCTCATGATGGCGGGCGCCCTGCCGGGCCTGATGGTGTTTTTCATCCGGATGGTCGTGCCCGAGTCGGACCGCTGGGAGGAGTCGCGGGCGCAGGGCGGCACGTCGCACTGGGCCACGCGCGACCTCCTCGGCGTGCTCGGCGGCGGCCTCGCCGTGCTTGGGATCGTGGGCGTGTGGATGCCGGGCGGGCTCGCCAGCCGCTCGGGCAGCGCGGTCTTGGGTGCGGCGGCCACGCTCGCGGGCCTCGCGGTCGAGCTCGGCGGATTTCTCCGCCCGGTGCGCGGGTATCTGCGGCGGGCCGAGGCGGCCGGGGCGATCTCACCTGCAGGCTCCCGCACCACGCTCCGCAACATGCTCCTCGCGGCGTGCCTGGCCGGCGTGCCGCTGATGGGCACGTGGGGCTCGGTGCAGTGGGTGGTGAAGTGGGCGATCGCGCTTGACAAGGCGGCGGTCGCGGCCGGGGCCTCGCCCTCCTGGCACGTGAAGGAGACGACGCAGATCGCGATGGGGATCGGGGCGATCGTGGGCACGCTCGCCGTCGCGCTCGCCGCGGGCCGGTTTGGCCGGCGGATCGTGTATGCGGGGCTGTGCCTCGCCTCGATCGCGAGCATCGCCTGGCTGTATCGGGGCGCGACCACGTATGGCGGCACGTTTCTCGCCGCGGCCACGCTCGCGAGCCTCTGCACCGCCGGCTTTTACGGCTGGTTTCCGCTCGTGCTGCCGGAACTCTTCCCCACGGCGGTCAGGACCACGGCCCAGGGCTTCGCCTTCAACTTCGGCCGCGTGCTCGCGGCGATCGGCTCGCTCCAGACCGCCGCGCTCGTGGCCCTCTTCGCGCGGGGGCTCGTTCCGGCCCGCGTGGAGGTGGAGGCCTTTCCCCGGGCGGGCCTCTGGCTGTCTGGCATCTATCTCATCGGCGCCGCGATCGTCTGGCTGATTCCCGAGACCAAGGGCCGCCCGCTGCCGGAGTGACGAAAAACCTGCGGTGCAAGAGCCGCGTTCCTGAATGACAGCCGGTCGCGTCGGTCGTGTAATGGCAGGTGGAGGCAGAGGTCGCTTGAGACACCGCTACACCCGACGGAATTTTCTCGGCACGGCCGTCGCCACGGCGGCTGCGGGGTGCGTTCGCGCCGACGGGATCACGCAGCCCTGGGAGCCGCAGTGGATCCTCGCCTCGGCGCTTTACGGCACGTTTCCGCTCGCAGAGATCCTGCCGGAGGTGCGGAAGACCGGTGCGGGAAGAATCGATCTGTGGCCGCAGCCACATGGTGGCCAGCGAGAGGAGATCGAATCGCTCGGCGTGGAGAAGACGCGGGAGATGCTCGCCGCGGCCGACGTGACGATCGGCGGCATCGCCTGTTACAAGCCGGGGCCGTTCAGCCTGGCGGGCGAGTTCGCGATCGCCACGAAGCTCGGGGCCGAGGCGCCGGTGCTCGTGACCATGGCCCCTGGCGACGGCGGGCAGAAGGGCGGTGATCTCACCGCGGCGATCAGGGCGTTTCTCGAGAAGCTGCGGCCGAGCGTGGCCGCGGCCGAGAGGGCAGGGGGCGTGATCGCGATCGAGAACCACTCCCACTCGCTCCTGCAGTCGCCCGATAGCATCCGCCGGTTCGCCGAACTCGCCACGCATGAACGGGTGGGCGTCGCGCTCGCCCCGCATCATCTGCCCCAGGATGGCCCGCTCGTCGCGACGCTTGCCCGCGAGCTCGGGCCGAAGCTTGCGTTCGTCTACGCCCAGCAGCACGGCAAGGGCTCCACGGAGAAGCTGCCGAAGGCCGACGAGCTTTGGCAGATGCCCGGCCGCGGGCCGTTTGACTTCGGCCCGCTCATGCGCGCCCTGGCAGCCATGGAATACGCCGGGCCGGTGGAAATCTTCATGCACCCGGTGCCCCGCGGCGTACCGATCCTGGGATCGGTGGCGGAGATCACAGCCGAGGTGAATCGAGCCCGCAGCTACCTGCTGGCCACGCTTGGCAGGGACCCGCCGGCCGACTGAATCGGGCGCTGCGAGTTGCCGCTGCGCGTCGCGGACCCAAGCCCGGCAGCAGGCCCGAACTCGCAGACTCCTCCACGAGATTCGGAACACCTCGAAGAACATCCCTGTCTATGGCACTTCCTCCATCCTGTTCCCGCCGATGGAGATACCGTAAGCCATAGCGGCGGCTATCCCGGTACATCGGTGGAGTGGACAGGCCGGCACGGCGGCGGGATATGAAGCCGGCCGTCCTGGCCGGCAGTCATGCCACCATGTCCTTGATCACCGAGCCGTGCACGTCGGTGAGGCGGAAGTCGCGGCCGCTGTGACGGTACGTGAGTTTCGTGTGGTCGAGGCCGAGAAGGTGGAGCATCGTCGCCTGCAGGTCGTGCATGTGCACCGGCTTGTCGACGGCCTTGAAGCCGAACTCGTCGGTGGCGCCGTACACCGTGCCCCCCTTCACGCCGCCGCCAGCCAGCCAGACGCTGAAGCCGTGGTGATTGTGGTCGCGGCCGCTGCCGTCGGCGCCCTGGCCATTGGGCAGTTCCACCGTCGGCGTGCGGCCGAACTCGCCCCCCCAGAGCACGAGCGTGCTTTCCAGCAGCCCGAGGCCGACAAGATCGTCCAGGAGCGCGCCGATCGCCCGGTCGCTCTCCTGCGCCAGCCGCCGGTGGTTTTTCTCGATCTTGTCGTGGCTGTCCCACGGCTGTCCTGCGCCGTGCCACACCTGCACGTAGCGGACGCCGCGTTCCACGAGCCGCCGGGCGATGAGCATCTGGCGGCCCTGGACGTCGTCGCCGTAGCGGTCGAGCACGTGCTGCGGCTCGCGCGTGACGTCGAACGCCTCGCCCGCCTCGAACTGCATCCGCCAGGCGAGTTCCATCGAGACCAGCCGCGCCTCGAGCTGCGGGTCGTGCGGCCGCCGGGCAAGGTGATCACGGTCGAGTGCGGCGGTGAGATCAAACTGCCGGCGCTGGGCGTCGGGCGAGAGCAGCGGATGGTGGACGTATTGCACGAGTTCATCGACGGAGCGTTTCTTCGTGTCGATGTACGTGCCCTGGAACGCGCCGGGCAGGAACGCGCTCCGCCAGTTCTCCGTTCCCTTGATGGGATATCCGCCGGGACACATGGCGACGAATCCGGGCAAGTTCTGGTTCTCCGTGCCGAGGCCGTAGGTGACCCAGGCGCCGGCGGCCGGCCGCACGAGCCGGGCGTCCCCGCAGTTCATGAGCATCAGCGACGGCTCGTGGTTGGGCACGTCGGCGTGCATCGACCGCACGACGAGCAGGCGGTCGGCGTGGCGGGCGACCGAGGGAAAGAGGTCGCTCATCTCGAGGCCGCTCTCGCCGTGCCGCGCGAACCGGAAGGGCGAGGGCAGGGCGGCGCCGGTGCGGCGCTCCGTGGGGAGATGTGACGGGATCTCACGGCCGGCATACTTCTCGAGCAGCGGCTTGCGGTCGAACGTGTCGAGGTGGCTTGGGCCGCCATTGGCGAAGATGTGGATCACCGCCCGCGCCCGCGGTGCGAAATGCGGCGGACGGGCGGCGAGCGTCGTGGGCGACGCCGGGGCCGCGGCGGCTCGACTGCCCCCGTCGAGCAGGTGCGCGGCGGCGAGCCAGCCGACGCCGAGGCCGCTGCGGCGCAACGCTGCGCGGCGGGAGAGCGGTGAATCATGGTCGGTGTGGATTGCGGAGGGCATGCGTGGGCCTCGCTAGTCGATGAATTGAAACTCGGCCGAGGCGAGGAGCGCCTGGGCGAGCCGTTCGTAGGAGCCGAAGCCACCGGGGCCGGCATCGTCGCCCACGCCCGTGAGCCAGCCACGGGCGAGCATCCGCTCCGCTTCGGTGGGGCTCCGGGCGAGGACGGCCCGCCACGTGGCCACGATTCGCCCGTCGGGATCGGCTCCCGCCTCGCGGGCCGAGCGCGCGGCGACCTGCTTCGCCGCTTCGACGACGAGCGGGCTGTTCAAGACCGCGAGCGACTGCTGCGGCACCGTGGTGCGCGATCGCACGTGCACGGCCGTGTCGGGATTGGCGACGTCGAACACCCGCATGATGCCGGGGACGTCTTGGCGGTCGAGCGTGCCATAGAGCGACCGCTTGTGCAGCGATGTCAGCGCGAGCGGATCGATGCCCCGGCCGCCTGCCGCGGCGAGGTCGAGCGTGCCTGCGGCGGCGAGCAGACTGTCGCGCCACGCCTCCCATTCGAGCCGTCGGCGATTGGCCCGGCCGAACAGTCGGTTGTCAGGGTCACGGGCGACTCGGTCGGCGTCCACGCCCGAGGTCTGCCGCCAGGTGGCGGTCGTCACGATCTCGCGGTGCAGCCAACGCAGGCTCCACTTTCCGTCTTCGATGAACCGACGGGCGAGGTCATCGAGCAGTTCGGGATGGCTTGGCGGCTCGCCGCGGAGCCCCAGGTCGCCCGGCGTCTCGACGAGCCCGCGGCCGAAGTGATGGGTCCACGCCCAGTTGACGAGCATGCGAGCCGTGAGCGGATTGGCTGGATCGACGATGGCCCGGGCCAGATCGAGCCGGCCGCTCGATCCACGATCGACAGCCGTGCCGCCGAGCACCTGCGGCAATCGTCGCTCCACCTTCGCACCCGGCTTCGCGGGATTGCCGCGCAGGAAGACGTGGCTGTCGACAGGCTGCGCCCGGTCGCTGATGGCCATCGTCCGCGGCGGCCCACCCGGGGCCGTCGCCAAGTGTTTCGTGATCTCCTGCTTCCGGCGGCGGTGCTCCGTCGACTCGGGCTGCAGGGCCAGCCGCATCGCGTCGCCCGGTGGTACGACGAACGGCGAGCCGTCGGCTCCGAAGCGGGTGCGCAGCGAAGCGAGTTCGGCCGGTTCATCGGCCGCTGCCGCCGGGCCTCCGGCCCACGGGGGTGCCACGCGGGCCACGAGCCGACCATACGCCTCGGCCAGTTGCCGGAGGTTCGTCGGTCGCGAGGAAGAGAACTCGCTCCGTACGAGCGGATGGACCGTGTTCGGGTCGGGAGATGCTCCCCACCCGGCGACGAGTGCCTCCAGCCGCGGTCCGATCTCGTCGTCGGGAAGCGTGCGGAGCATGACCCACGGGCCGAGAATCGGGTGAGTCGCCTGGGCGTTGTCGGTGAACCGTGCGACACGGTCGATCACGAACTGCTCGAGTTCGTAGCGGTCGTCGAGCCTGGGTGGCCGTCCGTCGGCACCGCGTGTGGCAGGCCGGGCCGTCTCGAAAAAATAGTCGGCCGCGTGCGCCACCGCCTCGCGGACGCCCCGGGCGCGCACGGCCGTCTCGTGGTCGGCGAGGGCCTGGCGAAGTTCGGTGAGCTTCAGGGCAAAGGCATCCGCCTCGGGCTCAACGGGCGGCTCGCCGATCAACGGCAATTCCTCCGGAATTTCGCAGCTCGCGAAGATGCCGTGGAGTGCGTAATAGTCTGCCGCGGAGATCGGCTCGTATTTGTGGTCGTGGCAGCGGGCGCACGAGGCCGTGAGCCCCATGAGCCCCCGGGTGACGAGGTCGATCCGGTCGTCGATGATGTCGTGCGTGTTGCCGAGAAACGTGCGGCCGACGGTGAGGAAGCCGAGCGCGGCAAGATCTTCGCGCGGCACCGGCGGCGCGACTGTGTCGGCGGCGAGTTGCAGCGTCACGAACCGGTCGTAGGCGAGGTCGGCGTGGATGGCCCGCACCACCCAGTCGCGGTAGGTCCAGGCGAATGGATAGAGGGGCGACTGGTTGTCGAAGGCATAGCCCATCGTGTCGGCATAGCGGGCGAGATCGAGCCACTTCCGGGCCCAGTGCTCGGCGTGCTCCCGCGAGGCGAGCAGGCGATCGACGAGCGCGCGGTAGGCCTCCTCGGAAGGGTTCGCGCAGAACGCGTCGGCCTCGGTGGCCGATGGCGGCAAGCCGGTGAGATCGAAGGACAGCCGGCGCACGAGATCGCGCGGTACGGCCGGCGGCGCGGGTGGAAGATCCGCGGCAGTGAGGGCCGCGGCCACGAACCGATCGATGGGTGCGGCCTGCCACGCCGCCCGCATCGTCTCCGGGAACGCGTGTGCCAACTCTGGCGCGGGATGTCGCACGGGAGGCGTGAAGGCCCAGTGCGAGGCCCGGGCCTCGGTGATCCGCTGGGCCATCTCTTCGTCGCGGCTCGGCGGCGGGCCGCTCGCGTCATCGCCCCCCGGCCCGCTCCACGGCGCCCCGGCGGCCACCCACGACTCGAGCACGGCGATCTCGTCGTCGGTGAGCCGGCCGGTGGGTGGCATGCCGGCGTCGCCCGCGTGCCGGACGGCGGCGATCAGCCGGCTTTTCGCCGTGTCGCCGGGCACGACGACGGGGCCCTCGTCGCTCCCCTGGAGGACCGCACGCCGGCTGTCGAGCCGGAGGCCCGCCTCGGCGACCTTCTCACCGTGGCACTCCTGGCATTTCGCCACGAGCAGCGGCCGCACGCGCGACTCGAACTCGCGGGCGGCGTCGGCCCTGGCTACACCGCAGGCGAGGACCGCGGTGGCAACCGCGAGGCTCGGGAGGTTAGAAACCACTGTCCGCATGAAGGCGGCTCCGCTGTCGGCCCGAGGCGGTAGGGGACGATGGAAATCATACCTCGCTCAATCGCACTTCCCCAAGGATAGACCGGCCGATGGGCGCCCTGGATCTCACGGGCTTCTCCCCGGCCGATCGCCACGGTGTCCATGTGAGGCCCGGATGCGGCTTGCCATCAGGCGGCGGTTGGCCGTCGCGCCCTGCCAGCCGGCGAGATCCTTGCCGTTGAAGAGCGGCGCGAAGCCCGACCGGGCGTCGGGCAGTTCGCGGATTCGCAGCCTGCGAAACTCGACGGGTGCGCCCTCCGATTCGAGGCAGAGGAAGCCGGTCGAGGGAAAGCAGTCGCCGCCCCCCGATACCTCGTGGCCGTTCACCCAGAGCCGCACCTCGCCGTCGATCGCGCGAACGTAATAGTGGTTCCACTCGGGTGTGCCGCGGGAGTGCCGCGCCGTGGGGAAGCTCCGCTTGCCATCGGGAGCGACAGGCGGAAACGGCTTCATGGCAGACGTGCCCACGGGAAACACGTCGCCGTCGGTGGTGAACCAATCAGCGCGCATGCCCGTCTTCTGCTCGTATTGCTCTGTGAAGCCGTGGTCGAGCACCTGCACCTCGATGCCTCCGCGGGGCAGCGTGCCGGCGGGGAGGTTGTCGAACGCTTCGGGCGGGGCCCAGAGGAAGATCCCGGAGTTGCCCCCCGGCGAAAGGTGTCGCCACTCGGCTGCGAGCTCGAAGTTCGCGAGGGGCCGCTTCGTGCGGATCACGCCGATCGGCTTTCCCGTGCAGCGGGCCGTGCCGTTCTTCCAGGTCCAAGTGTCGGCCGCACAGTTCACGTTCTCGAAGTCGGCCTCGCCGAGGTCGCGCCAGCCGGGGCCCGAGCCATCGAGCGTGCCGAGTTCGCGGATGAATGCGTTGCGCACGTGCATCGGCGCGCCGTGCGTCTGGATCTGGATCGGGCCACGGTCCGGCAGCGGGGCCTGCCCCTTCGCGAAGTAGTTCGGCAGCGGCTGGTTGTCCACGACGAGCTGGTCGTTGAGGACGACGGTCACACGGTCGCCCTGCATGCGGATGCGGGTCGTGTTCCACTCGGCGATCGGCCGGTCGGCCTTCACGAGCGGATCCTTGCCCTCGGCGCCGGCGGGGCTGTTCCACAGTCCGCCCGAGCCCTTCTGGCAGCCATGCTTGAAGTCGCGCTCGCAGGCCGGATCCCAGAGCTGTACCTGCGGATTGCCACGGAGATAGATGCCGCTGTCGCCGCAGGGGGCCGGAAACATCCACTCGAGGTGGAGTTCGAAATCGGCGTAGTCGCGGTCGGTGGTGAGGAACACGCCGTGGCCGTCATTCACGATCACGCCGTTCTCCACCTTCCAGTGGGCGGCCATGTCGGCGTTCCACTCCGCCTGCCGCTTGGCTCGCTCCTCGTCCGTGCCCTCGGCCTCCTTTGCGGGGTCGAAGTGCGGCCGGCCCCGCCACCCGGTGAAGTCGCGGCCGTTGAACAGCGGCGTGAAGCCCGCCGGCGGCTCGGCGGCACTGACGAAAAAGGTGCCAGCCACCAAAATGAGGCAAGCTAGGGTCAATTCAGCAAGGAGCCGCTTCGCAGTCACCGCATCTTCTCCACGTTTGGTGGCTGGCACCTTTTTAGCGATTCTACAGCCGGACCGGCACACCGCCTTGGGCGGCGCTCGTGTCGGCGGCGAAGATCACGTCGAACGTCTTCTTGGCCTCCGGAAAACTCGTGAGCGGCATGTCCTCGCCCTTGTCGAGCGCGTCGAAGAAGGCCTGGAACTGGGCCTGGTAGGGATGGTCGCTCACGTCGCCTGAGTCGAGCATCTTCATGGAGAGCCTGCTCCAGTGCCCCTTGTCGGCCTTGAGCTGCATCGAGTGGAACCTGTCGTCGAGCAGGCTCCCCTCGCTGCCCACCAGATGCGTGTGAAAATAGTAGGGCTGGAGGCAGTCGACGATCGCGGACGTCTTGCCGACGGCGCCATTCTTGAAACGCAGGAGCGTGACGCTCGACGTGTCGTATTCGTAGGGGCCGAAGAGGGGGCTCTGCGACTTCGTGCTCAGGCTCGTGACGCTCTCGACGTCGCATCCCATGAGCATCAGCAGGGCATCGAGGGCATGGCAGCCGGCCGTGAGCAGGGCGCTGCCGCCGTCCTTCTTGCCCGTGTTCCAGCGAAACTGGCCATACCATGGGCCGATGCCGTGGTAGTAGTCCACCTCGCCGTAGTGCAGTTGCCCGAGGAGCCCCTCGTCGAGCAGGGCCCGCGTCGCCTGCAGCTGATTCGAGAAGCGGAGTTCAAAGCAGACGCAGCCTTTCACGCCATTGGCGGCCGCCGCCGCGACGATGTCGGCAACCTCCCCGGGGGAATTCGCCATCGGCTTTTCGAGGATGATGTGCTTTTTTGCCTTCACGGCGGCCACGGCCTGGTCGCGGTGCAGGCTCGGCAGCCCCGTGATGCCGACGACGTCGATCGCCGGGTCGGTGAGCATGTCCTCGACCCGCTGGTACAGCCTGATCGGGCCGCCGTGCCTGGCTGCGAGTTCGGACGCGTCGAGCGGCCGCGACGAGCAGACCGCCGCCACGCGGCCGCGTGTGGTGGCGTTGATGGCGGCGATGTGGGCGGTGGCGGCCCAGCCGTAGCCGATCACGCCGACCGCGTAGGGAGTGGTGTGTGCCAACAGTGGTTCCTCAGGTTGCGGGACGGCACATGGTCACGTGAGTTTCGTCTTGCCCGGCACCGCGAAGCCGCGGCTCGGCAGCGACGACGTCCAGGTGAGATCCTTCGGGAAGAGGTCGATCTGCGACTCCTCGGCGACGAACTTCCAGGTGACCTGCTGGCCCGTGTAGACGGCCAGGCGGCCCAGCACGCCCACGAGTGAGCTGTCTGCCATCTGTCGCAGTTCGACGATCGGCTTGCCCGCCCGGATCGAATCGATCAGGGCCTCGTGCTCCTGCTTGTAGGCGTCGGCGATGCTGCCCTGCATCTCCCACACCACCTTGCCGGAGCGGTCGAGGATCCGCGAGCCACCGTTGGCCCCCAGGATGTGGCAGGTGCCCTTCGTGCCGTGGATTACGTTGCCCACGTCCGAAAGCGTGTTGGGCAGGTGCCGCGACTGGAACGACACGAACCGGCCGCCCGGATACTCGTAGTCGACGCCGAACGTGTCCCAGAGCTCGCTGTCCTCGGGCCGCACGAACCGGCCGCCGGAGCCGTAGGCCGAGAGAGGGTTCTCGCCCATGATCCAGTTGATGAGGTCGAGGTTGTGCACGCCCTGCTCGACGAGCTGGTCACCGGAGAGCCAGACGAAGTGATACCAGTTGTTCATCTGGTATTCGGCGTCGCTCATCCCTTCGGTTCGCGGGCGATACCAGATGCCGCTCGAGCAGTAGCGGGCTTGGGCGCCGATCACGTCGCCGATCGCCCCTTGGCGGATCTGCTCGACGGCGCCGGCGTAGTTCACCTGGCGGCGATACTGAGTGCCACAGACGATCGCGAGCCCTTTCGCCACGGCCTCGTCGTGGGCGGCGAGGCAGAGACGGTAGCCGGCGGGATCGACGCAGGCGGGCTTCTCCACGAACACGTGCTTGCCGGCCGCGATCGCCGCCTGCGTGTGGAGCGGATGGAAGCCGGGCGTGGAAGTGACGAGCACGACGTCGATATTCGGGTCGTCGAGAATCCGCTTGAAACCGTCGAGTCCATCGTAGCTGGTGTCGGCGGCGGCGACCTTGTCGGGATGGGCCTCGCGCATCGCCTTCCAGAGCTTCACGCAGTTCCTTGCGTAGAGGTCGGCGGCTGCCACGAGCCTGACGCCTGAATTGATCGAGAGCGAGTTGCCGATCGCCCCGCCGCCGCGGCCGCCGCAGCCGATGATCCCCAGCCGCAGTTCCCGGGTTTCTTCGGCGGAGGCGACGGAGGAATGCACCATCGGTGCCGAGAGGGATGCTGCCGCCGTGGCGAGTGCGGCGCTCCCACGGGCGAAGTCGCGACGGCTGACCTGGAGCCGGGGGCTGTGGGGCGTCATGGCTGTGTCCTCTGGGCGGGCGGCGACGGCTGGCGAATGGACCAGTCCGCAGCATACAGCCAGACGGTGCGCCGGCCGACTTCTCTTACCGCGGTCTCTTTCGTTTCGCGAGGACGCCTTTTCAATTCGCTGAGTGAAGACTGCCGTCCTTCTCAGCCCCGGCCGCGCGGGGCACAATCACCGTATGGCGAAGGCGGCGAACACGAACGAATCACGAATGCGGAAACGGCAGCGGAGCGCCGGCGGCCCGCTCGTGGCGATCGTCGTCGATCCGTCGCTTCCCTACGATCGCGAGATCGCGAAGGGTGTCGGCCAATATGCCCGTGAGGTCGGTGACTGGCGGCTCTACGTCGAGGAGGAGGCGGGGCGACGGCTTCCCGATCTCGATGCCTGGGAAGGGCAGGGCGTGATCGCTTCGTTCGACGACGACGAGGTCGCGCGAAAGGTATCGGCGTCTGGGCTGCCCGTGGTGGCAGTGGGGGGTGGCGGTGGCTTCGACCGCAGCAGCGAGATTCCCTACGTCGAAACCGACAACGACGCGATCGCCGTCCTGGCCGCCGAGCATTTTCTCGAACGGGCCTTGCCGCACTACGGGTTCTATGGCCCGCCTCCTTCGCTGCTGACGGTGTGGTCGGATGCCCGCTGCGCAGGGTTCCGCCGCCGCTTGGCCGGGGCGGGAAAGTCGATCCACACGCTCATCGCCCGCCACGACTCGGCGCACTGGTCGCTCCTGCAACGCGAACTCACGACGTGGCTCCGCGAACTCCCCAAGCCCGTCGGCATCATGGCCTGCGACGATCTTCGGGCTCGGCACGTGCTCGAGGCATGCCGGTCGCTCGGACTGCGGGTGCCGCACGACGTGGCCGTGATCGGGGTGGATGACGACGAGTTCATCTGCGAGCTCTCGGATCCCTCGCTTTCGAGCGTGGCCCAGGCGGCCCGTCAGATCGGTCACGAGGCGGCCCGGCTGCTCGATCACTTGATGCGACCCGACCGGACCGCGAAGCGGGGCGACGGAGAGGTGCGGATTCCCCTGCACACCGTCGTGCCACCGATCGGTATCGTGGCCCGCCGGTCCACCGACACGCTGGCCGCCGCCGATCCCATCGTCGCGGCCGCGATCCGCAGCATCCGCGAGCGGGCCACGCGGGGGCTCGGCATCGACGACGTCGTGCGGGCCTCGCCGCTCTCGCGGTGGCAGCTCGAGGACCGCTTCCGCCGCGTCGTCGGCCGATCGATCCATGACGACATCCTCCACGTGCGGCTGGCCGAGGCGCGGCGGCTCGTGACCACCACCGACCTACCGCTCAAGGCGGTCGCCCCGCGGACGGGCCTGAGCTCCGTCGCCTACATGACCACGCTTTTTCGCCGCCACTTCGGCATGACTCCCGCCGCCCTGCGGGCCGCGAGCCGCGGCCAGGCATCGTCCGTTCCCGAACGCTGAAAGGCCACCACATGTCCGACCGCACGGCGCTTGCCGTCTTCGCCCATCCCGACGACATCGAGTTCGTCGCCGCCGGCACGCTCCTGCTCCTCCGCGACGCGGGCTGGCAGATCCACTACCTGAATCTGTCCGGTGGCGACTGTGGGAGCATGACGACGGGTCCCGAGGAGACGCGGGCGATCCGTGAGCAGGAGGGGAGAGCGGCGGCCCAGATCCTGGGCGCGGAGTTCCACGCGAGCCTGGCGTCGGACCTGTGCATCTTCTACGAGGAGCGGCTCCTGCGGCGACTGGCGGCCGTCGTGCGGCGGGTGCGGCCGCGGATCGTGCTGACGCACTCTCCCGAGGACTACATGGAAGACCACATGAACACGGCGCGGCTGGCGGTCACGGCCGCGTTCGTCCGCGCGATGCCGAACTTCGCCACCGATCTGCCCGAGCCGCCCTGTGAGGGGGACGTGGCCGTGTATCACGCGATGCCCCACGGACTGTGCGATGGCCTGCGACGGCCGGTTACGCCCGACCTGTTCGTCGACGTGACCGCCGTGCAGGCCGTGAAACGCCAGGCTCTCGCCGCCCACACCAGCCAGAAGGCGTGGCTCGACGCCACGCAGGGCATGGACAGCTACCTCGATGCCGGCGACGAGGCAGCGCGGAAGGTGGGCATGATGTCAGGGCGGTTCGAGTATGCCGAGGGCTGGCGGCGACACCTCCACCTCGGTCTCTCGGCCACCGATGACGATCCGCTCGCAGCGGCGTTGCCGGCGGGGCTCACGGCGAAAGCCGCGGAGTGACTTCGCCGAAGCGAAAGCCCTGCCCCACGAATTGAAAGATTCGACGGCTTGTCGCTCCGCGCTGCAGGCGTGACAACAAAGCAGTCATCGACCTTCGTGACCCGCAGGACCGGCAGCATGCCCCGACCGCTCAGCCGCATCGCTCCCGATTGGTGGGATTACACGACGCTGGATCCCGAGATCATCCGCGACGCGGCAGCGCTTTCGCCGGAGGATCTCGCGCAACTTTCCCGGCCGGGGTTCCGCGTCGTCTTCTACGACACGCTGGAAGACTTCTATCTCGCCGAGGCACTCGAATACATCACCGCCTGGAAGCAGGCGACGGCCGACGACCCCGTCGGCATCTGCGGGCCGATCGGGCCGACGGAGCAGCTGCCGCTCGTGGCCCGGCTCGTCAATGAATTGAACCTCGACCTGCGGCATGCTCACTTCTGGGGCATGGACGAGTGGTATCAGGATGGCCGCGAGGTGCCCGTGTCACATCCGCTCTCGTTCGAGCGGGCCGACCGCGAACTCTGCTTCGATCGCATCCGATCCGAACTGCGGATGCCGGAGGCGAATCTGCATTTCCCGAAGGCCGACGTGGGGCCCTATGTGGCCAGCTGGGAGACGGCCCGGTGCGCCGTGATGCAGGGAGGGCAGGGGGACATCAAGCACTGGGCCTTCAACGACCCGCCTCGCCGGGAAGGCAGATACAAGGATGCCCCGCCGTCGCCCGCGGAGTATCGGGCCCTCTCCACCCGCGTGGTCGACCTGCATCCCGTGACGCTTGCCCAGAACGCCCGCACGAGCGGCGGTGGCAACATCACGATGGTGCCCCAGCAGGCGATCACCGTGGGCCCCGTGCAAACCTGGCGGGCAGAGAAGGTGTCGATCTGGCAGGCGGGCGTTCACGACAACCCGCTCGGCCAGCGGCTCACCGCGTTCATGATCTCGAAGGGGCTCGCTGATTCGAGCGTGCCGATGTCGCTCCTGGCCGACCATCCCGACGTGCAGTTCAACTACTACCGCGGTGGCCTAGGGGCGCGGGGTGTGCCCATCCTGCAATGGCAGGCACATGGCGCAGACCGCCGCCCATCTCGTCGATCACGTCATCCCGCCGGTACCTGTGCGACAGTGGGTGATCTCCGTGCCGATGCGGCTGCGCTGCTTCCTCGCCAACCGTCCCGAGGCCGTCGCCGCCCTCACGAAGATCTTTCTTGCTGAGATCGAGCGGCTGCTGAGCACTGCGGTAGGCGTGATGATTGACGCCGCCGCCCCCGCAGCCGCCCGCCCGCGGCTCGGCGCCATCTCACCCGCCACCGCTTCGGCTCGGCGCTGAACCACCACGTGCATCTGCACGTGTGTGCAACCGAC
>Ga0172376_10001571_pt1 | contig 29096 bp, 30 predicted proteins | sample Lak35m_FD_121114 | JGI IMG/M metagenome (GOLD analysis project Ga0172376, IMG submission 121114) | Freshwater microbial communities from Kabuno Bay, South-Kivu, Congo - kab_092012_35m | ecosystem: Environmental > Aquatic > Freshwater > Lake | place: Democratic Republic of the Congo: South-Kivu...
AACGTAGTAGCAAGGAAGGGCAGGTGTCCATCCTGGATGGGGGTTACAAGGGCTATAAGGATGCGGGGTTACCCGTCACCAAGGAGTTCCCCCAGTATGCCCCTGGCAATTTTACCTTGAAGGATAATCCAACCATTCGGGTGGGGCTTAATCAGGTGCGGGGCTTTATTGGCAATGCTAATGTCACCTTGATTGACCCCCGCCCCCCGGCCCTATTTGCCGGTGAAGAAAATCTCTTCATTCGCAATGGTCATATCCCTGGCGCTAATAATATTCCCTGGCCCACCTTCACCGTGGGAGAAACCAACTTTCACCAGTTGAAATCCCTGGATGAAATTCGTTCCCTGCTAGACCGGCGCGGTATTACCCCCCAGGATGACATTATTGTCACCTGCAGTACGGGTCGGGAAGCGACTCTGCAGTACGTGGTTCTCAAGCATGTGCTGGGCTACCCTAAGGTGCGAATCTATGAAGGCTCTTGGACGGAATATTCGGCTCAGCCTGACCTGCCGGTGGCAACGGGCCGTGATCCTAACGCCTAACCTTTAGAGCCTTAAGGATAAACTAGGGTGGGGTGACGGGTTAACTATCGCTTTTGCCAGTCACCCCTACCCTATCGTCAAGAAGAGTTTTCGCCATGGGATACCGACAGCTTTGGTGGGCTAGCGCGATCGCCACTCTCCTCCTTTCCCTACTGCCCCAGGCCACCCTGATCAACAGTCGCAGCTTGGCCTGCGAACCGACTCCGCCGTCGCCCAGCCCTGGCCCGGTGAACCCCCAGACTCCACCGGGTTAGGCTAACCCTCAGACCTCCCCAACCCAGCCTTTAGTTATGCGAGCTATTGTCATCGCCTTGCTTTTGCTTTTCCTGGGTGATTTTCTGTCGACATTTATCTATCATGTTCCCCAGCATGTTTTCGGGCGTTTGCATCTCACTACCCACCATGCTGGGCACCAAGGTTTTAGTCATTACGCGGTGCTGAGGGCCAACTCAGCGGTCTTGCTGGATGGTTGTTTAGGCGCCTTACCCTACCTGTTGCTGGGGCTGATACTGGCCCCAGTTTCCCCTTGGGGAGCCTGGATCGGTCTGCTCATCGGGCAGCTACATGTCTGGTGGCGCCATACCACCGCCCTGGGCTGGCAGACCCCCCCGTCTCTGCAGTGGTTGTGCGATCGCCTGGGCCTTGTCACGCCAGAGCGCCACTGGCAACATCATCGCAAAGGGACCATCGGCTACGGCGATATTTTTACCTTCTTTGATCAACCAGGGCAGCGGTGGTTGAGATGGCTGCGCTGGGTTCGACGCAGGGTAAGTGTACAGCTTTAATCGATCAATCGGGCGGTCCTAAGGCTGCTGGCCAGGGCCCCTAGGTTACCCTCCCCAGGTTTCTCTGCTCCCTCTTTCCCGTGGGGGGGGGCAGTTTTTCTAATGGCAGGGAAAGCGCCTTAAAAGCGCCATGGTGGCTCAGGCTATGGCCAGGTGACACAAGATCTAAATTAGATCTAGATCAAAATGAATTTCAAAATCAACTTGATTTTTTCCCAGTTGTGTGGAATTTTATAGGGTACTGCTAATCAACGGTTTCCCGATCTGACTACCGTTGATTTTTTTATTCCAACACTTTCCATCGATTTGCCATGACCTATTCACCCCTGCCTTCCCCGAGCCTGAGTCAAGCCGTCAGCGATCGCCTGGTTAAACTCCAGGCCAGCCTGGTTGACGCCCTCCCCCAGGCCTCGGCCCTACTGCTGGCCGCCGGCATTGGCTTCAGTGCCCTATTGCCGGCTCCGGCCCTGGCTAAAACAGCCGAGTCCACCCCTCCCCGCCAGGATCAGGAGCTGCTCAGTCAAAGGCCAGCCACCGTTGAGCTCACCCTGGTTAGCTACGCGGTAACCAAGGCCGCCTACGACAACATCATTCGCCTGTTCGCCGAGAAGTGGAAGCGGGACAATAACGGTCAGGAGGTGAAGATTAACGGCAGCTACGGGGGGTCTGGCACCCAAACCCGAGCCGTTATCGATGGCCTGGAGGCGGACATCGTCGCTCTGGCCCTGTCTGGGGACGTCAGCAAGATTCAGGAAGCGGGGCTGATCGACCCCGGCTGGGAAGCGGAGCACCCCAATAGCTCCATCATTACTAACTCGGTGGTGGCCTTTGTGACCCGTCCGGGCAACCCCAAGCGGATTCGCACCTGGAGCGATTTGGCCCGTCCTGACGTGGCGGTGATTACCGCCAACCCCAAAACCTCGGGAGGCGCCAGGTGGAACTTTCTAGCCCTCTGGGGCTCGGTCACCCAAACCGGGGGCACTGAAGCCCAGGCCCGTGAACTCGCTCAGAAGGTCTACGCTAGCGCCCCCGTGTTACCGAAGGATGCCCGGGAGTCCACCGATGTGTTCTTCACCCGGGGCCAGGGGGACGTACTGTTGAACTATGAAAACGAAGTGATCCTGGCGGCTCAACGGGGTGAAACCAACTTTTTCTCCATCATTCCCCCCGTCAATATCCGCATTGAAGGTCCGGTTGCCGTGGTTGACAAAAATGTGGAGAAACACGGTACGCGCCGGGTAGCGGAGGCCTTTGTGGATTTTCTATATACCCCTGAAGCCCAACGGGAATTTGCCAAGGTGGGTTTTCGTCCGATTAATCCCAACGTGGCCCAGGAGTTTTCACGGCAGTTCCCCCAGGTTAGCCGCCTCTTTACCGTCGCCGACTTTGGCGGTTGGGGGGAAATTGGTCGACGGTTCTTTGCCGATGGCGCCATCTTCGATCAGGTCTATACCCAACGCTAACCGGCCCCTGGGTCCATGGCGTTGGCCCACGCCATGGACCTGAGGAACCAGGACTGCCCTATAGGAACCCTTTGTGATCCGACCTATTTTATCAACCGCTGTGACCGAACCGCTCCCCCCTAAGGCTGTGCTCCCCCAGTCAGCTACCACTGACCTTCAGGACCCTACCCTTAACCTGCCAGGGGCGGATGTCTGGTTGCATACCCCCAAAGCCGCTGGTAAACGAGGGGCTGGCTGGCTGGTCACCTGGCTTACCCTGTTCTCCCTCGGGGTCCACGGGTTATTGCTGGTCTTACCGGTGGCGCCGGAAAAGCCCGCCACCCCTCCCCCAGAGCAGGAGAAGTCCGCCCGTATCACCCAGCTATCGCCGGCAGGGCCTAAGCCGAGCGGTAAGCCCAAACCTAAGGCGGCGGCGGCTAAACCTGCCCCTAAGCCCCGGGCCAGTAATCGACCGCCGGCGGTGCCGCCAATTCCCCCGGTGAAGCCGCCACCGGCTCCGACCCCGGCGGCGGCCCCCCCAGCCGCCACTCCCCCAGCGGCCGCCGCCACTGAACCCCTGGGGGGTAATCCCTGGGAAGACTTTCCCCAGTACCCCCAGGCTCAGCCCGGCTGCTACAATCTAGACTCCTGTAGGCAAACAGCCCAGCCCCTGGGGCAGGTGTCAACCTTCTTTAGTCAGCAGCTACCGGCCAAGGCCTATGCCGCCCAGCTCACCATTGATGAGCCTGACCGTAAGGTTTATCAGGTTTCCAAAAATGGGCTGAGCCAATTTCTTAGCTTGCTGGCGGTGGAGGGCAAGGGCACGGTTTATGTGGTGGCCTCAACGCCCCTAGCCCTGGGGGATCTGGCTGGGGCCATTGAGGTGCCGGCGGCGGTCCAGGCTGTGCTGGGTAATCTAGCTGCCGAAGAGGGCAGTCGCGACCTCTTTCCCCAGCCCGATGCCTTTTTCCTGGGCTCCGATCTGCGTCCCGAGGTGGCTAGTGTTCAACTGGTCAGGGATGAGGCGGCTGATACTTTTTTTGATGTTTACTTTCGCAATAATCTACTCAACAATGGGTTTAGTTCCTCCGATAACCCCAATAGCTATGGCGGCGGCCAGATCTATGAAATTAAGAAGGAGGATCTCACCCTCCATATCAATCTGGTGCCCACGGTGGATGGCACCAGCACGCTGGTGGTGGTCTTAAAGGAAGTGCCGCAATAAGGCAGGAATAACCATGACAACGGTTTATCACGAAGTGGCCAAGGGGGGGCCGTTGATGGTTCCCCTGGTGGCTCTCTCAGTCTTTATCCTGGGTCGGGCCTTAGAACGGGCCTGGTTTTGGTACAGGCTGCTCAGGCAGGAAAATAAGATTGTCCACGACGTCCTGGAGGCCGCCTACGCTGATTTAGACCGGGCCAGGGAGATTGCTCGACGGTCGGATAGCCTGCCCATTGGTCGGTTTTTGTTGGCTCCCCTGAGGTTGACCTTTCCTACCCCTGAGTCCTTTCGCCTGGCCCTGGAGACGGCGGGGGATCGGGAATTTATTGAAATGCGCCGGGGTGATAAATTATTTGAGAGCGCCATTGGCATCGCTCCCCTGCTGGGCCTGTTGGGCACCGTCACCGGGTTGATTGCCACCTTCAATAACCTCAACGTCGGTGGCGGTGGCTCCATGGAGGATACCACCCGGGCTGCAGCGGGGATTGGGGAGGCCCTGACCACCACCGCCGGAGGTATGGTGGTGGCCCTGATTGCCCTGGCCATCTTTCGGGTGTTGGTGAGTTTGCAGGCCAAACAGTTTGAGTACTTTGCCATCGTCGGCGGGGAGCTGGAGTTGATCTACCGGCAAATCTGGTATGAGCCCTGGCAACATCAAACCCCCTCCTCAAACCACTCCCCAGGCCGGTTAGACCCGCGATTAACCCTTTCCAGGCCGGAATAGCAGCGGTTTTGCCCATGTCCCTATGGCCCCATCACCATGAACTTTAAAACCCAGCAGAAATCATCCTCCCAGGTGCCGGAAATCAATTTGGTGCCGATGATGGATGTGTTGATGACCATCCTGACCTTCTTCATCATTATTTCCATGACCCTGTCTAGTCAGCAGCGGGCCCTCAATGTCACCCTGCCCAGTACCGACGCCGAGGGGGTTAGTCTCGATGCTCCCGATCCCCTGGTGGTTTCCCTGGCGGTGGATGGGCAGATTGGCCTGCAGAGCCAGGTGGTGAACCAGGCCCAACTGACCAGCGCCATTTCCGCCTACCTGGCGGAAAACCAGCAGGGGGCGGTGTTGCTAAAGGCCGATCGCCAGGTCTCCTACGAGCAACTGGCCCGACTCTTGAGTCAAATGCAGGCGGTGGGGGGCGATCGGGTCTCCCTGGCGATCGCTCCTGACTAACCATGGCATCTTCTTCTACCAACCAACTTGAATCCCCCACCCCAGCGGTGGCGGAGCCCGAGGTGAACTCCGAGGCCAAGCCCAAACCCGCCTCCCGCACCCGCGATCACCTGGCCAACGAACGCACCTACCTGGCCTGGATGCGCACGGCGATCGCCCTGATCGGCTTTGGGGTGTTGATTGCCCGGTTGCGCTATCTGGTTTCTCCAGAGGTGCCCGGCACGGGGCAGGGCTGGCTGTTGGGGTTGGGGTTGGCCTGTAGTGGGCTGATGACGGTGCTGCTCTCCACCTGGCATTATTTTTCGGTGTTGGATGCGATCGAACATAACCGTTACCAGCCCACCAGCCGCTGGGTGATTGTGTTTAGCCTGGTGGTCACCCTGCTGGGGACAGGGGTTTTGTACGTGCTCTTTTCTGCCCCCGCTACGGTGAAGGGCTGGGGGGGCATGTAGGGGGTAAATCGTCACTCCCCAGGGCTACTCAAGCCGCCACCCAATAGGGATAATCCGTATACCCTGGCGCTCCAGGCGAGTAGAATCTGCTTGGATCTGGAGCATTCAGGGGCGACCTCACCCCTTGGACCCGCTGGCAATGGTCAGGTGTTTACTGCCCTGATCTGGCGTTAAGGCGAAACTGAAGCACTTGTTGGTTTAAAGGGTACATGTCAATGAGAAAGCCATCATGGCCGTGGGGAGACTGGAGCCAGCTCAGTTGTGCCCTTGGAATGAGGTTCACCAGCTCCTTCTGTTCGACGGGAGGATAGAGGATGTCGGTGGCGATCGCCACCACCAGGGTAGGCTGGGTGATCTGACCCAGGGCCGCCCGATAGCGCTGATCCGGCGTGGGGCCCAGATTAACCTGGCCAGCGCCCACATCATGGTAATCCATGGCCCGGGTCAGGGTGACGTAGGTGTTGGCGTCGAAGCGACTGACCAGCTTGGCCCCCTGGTAGTGGAGGTAATCGGTGATGGCGTAGGGGGGGAGATCGCCCAGGCCCCGATCGGCTGCGTCACGGGCAAACCGTTGTTGAAAACTGACCCAGGACCGGTAGGTGCTCATGGCGATCATGCGAGCTACCGCCAATCCTTGAACCGGTGGAGCATCCGCCGAGTAGTAGCCCTCCCGCCACTGGGGGTCGGTGTAGATAGCCTGACGTTGAGCTTCGCTGAGCCCAATACACCAGGCCGAGTGGCGACCCGGGGCGGCAATCACCGCCAGACTCTGAACCTGGTCGGGATACTGCAGCGCCCATTCCAGGGCCTGCATGCCCCCCAGGGAACCCCCGATCACCAGCCGCAGAGACCGTACCCCCAGGCCCGCCAGTAGTTGCCCCTGGGCCCGCACCATGTCCCGCACCGTAATGGCGGGGAACTCAGGCCCGTAGGGCTGCCCCGTAGCCGGGTTGAGGCTGGTGGGGCCGGTGGTGCCATAGCAACTGCCGAGGATGTTACTGCAAACCACAAAATCTCTGCTGGGGTCAAGGCTCTGCCCCTCCCCCAGCAAGGGTTGCCACCAGTCTTCCAGATCGGCGTTACCGGTGAGGGCATGGCAGACTAAAACCCCGTTATCTCCAGCGGCATTCAGGGTTCCCCAGGTGCGGTAGGCCACCTGTACCTGGGGTAGGGTGCCCCCCAACTCCAGATCCAGGGGGGTTGGCAAGTGATACACCCGAGTCAGGGGAGAAACCAGATCAAGGTAGGACACGCAGTCAAGCCGTTGACGGCCAGTAAAGGTCAGCCAGGGTTAGGCAAGCCCCTGCAAGGCTTGGGCAAAATCCTCCTGGATATCCTCGATGTGCTCAATGCCCACCGATACCCGCACCAGGTCAGGGGTCACCCCCGCCGATCGCTGCTCGGTCTCCGTCAGTTGCTGGTGGGTGGTGGAGGCGGGGTGGATTACCAGGGTTTTAGCATCCCCCACATTGGCCAGGTGGCTGGCCAGCTTCACCCGGTCAATGAACTGGCGCCCCACCTCCAATCCACCCTGAACCCCAAAGTTAAGCACCCCCCCAAAGCCATGGCTGAGGTAGTGGGTGGCCCGGCTATGGTAGGGATGATCGGGCAACCCCAGGTAATTTACCCAGGTCACCTGGGGCTGTTGTTGCAGCCACCGGGCCAGGGCCAGGGCATTGCTGGCATGACGCTCTACCCTCAGGGATAGGGTTTCCAAACCTTGTAATAGCAGGAAGGCATTGAAGGGGCTAAGGGCCGGGCCAAAGTCCCTCAGCCCCTCCACCCGGGCCCGGATAATAAAGGCGATATTGCCAAAGGGACCATCGGGGCCAAATACCTCAGAAAAATTTAGCCCATGGTAGCCCTCGGCGGGTTCAGTAAACAGGGGAAACTTACCATTGCGCCAGTCAAACCGACCGGAGTCGACAATCACCCCGCCGATCGCGGTGCCGTGGCCGCCAATCCACTTGGTGGCCGACTGCACCACGATATCCGCCCCATGGTCAATGGGTCTAACCAGATAGCCCGCCGCCCCAAAGGTGTTATCCACCACCAGGGGAATGCCGTGGTCATGGGCGACCTGGGCCAGGGCGGCAAAGTCTGGCACATTAAACTGGGGATTACCAATGCTTTCGACGTAGATCGCCTTGGTATGGTCATCGATGGCCTGGCGAAAGGCCTCTGGTTCATCCCCCTCGACAAACTTTACCCCAATCCCCAGCCGTGGCAAGGATACCTTGAACTGGTTGTAGGTCCCCCCGTAGAGATAGCTGGTGGAAACAATGTTGTCCCCCGACTGGGCCAGGGTACTGAGGGCCAGAAACTGGGCCGCCTGCCCGCTGGCGGTGGCCAGGGCCGCCACTCCCCCCTCCAGGGCCGCGATGCGCTTTTCAAACACATCGGTAGTGGGGTTCATGATGCGGGTGTAGATGTTGCCAAATTCCTGCAGGGCAAACAGTCGGGCCCCGTGGTCAGCATCATTAAACAGGTAGGAGGTGGTTTGGTAAATCGGTACCGCCCGAGCATTAGTACCCGGAGCCGGTTCCTGGCCGGCATGCACCTGCAAGGTTTCAAAACGATGGGTCATGGTGAGATCTCAAAGGGAATGGGGCAGGGGGGCCGGGTTGGGTTCACCTCCCGCACCTGAGGCTAGGAGGGTAAACCTGGGAAACCAGCCGGGAACAGGGGTAAGACCACCTCGACCAGGGGGCAGTAAACCCGGTTAAACGGGGCTACGGCCCTGCCGGCTGAAGGGCAGGCGGGCAAGGATGAGGGTCAGCTTGAGGCGGTGGTGGAGAAAAACCAGGCCCAGGCTAGCCAAAACAACCGGGGCCAGTAGGGCAACGACAAGGTAGCTGCGTCCGTAGCTCCAGCGTCGAGACCGCAGGCGATTAGCCTGGGGCAGCCTATGGACAGCGGGGGCTGGGGCGGAGGGAGAACCCCCAAAGGTGGGGTCAGCAACAACCAGGGGAGAAGAGATCATGGCAAAGGGAGAAACAGGGTTAGGGACAGATGGGAGGCAGGGTCAGGGGCTTTAGCAGTACCAACCATCGCCATGGCAATGGCCCTTACCCCGGATGGTGATGGCGTGGCGCTCTAACTGCTGCAGCCAGCACTGCACCGCATGAATCGGCCCTGACAACTCCACATCCAGGGGATCGGTGCGGGTGAGTTGGCGCACGGCGAAGCTGGCCGCCCCCTCCTGCCGGGAAATCGATTGGATGACTACTCGACAACTGTCCGCCAGTTCCTCCACTAAGGAGGGTAAGGAGAGGTGGGAAGAACTGTAGAGCCGTAGTCTCAGGTGAATGGGGGGGGATGTCATAGCACTGTCACCAGGGGTGTCAAGGATGGTTAGCGGCACCGCCCTAGCCTGGGTTCCTTTCCTCAGCAACCGGATCAGGTAGGGAATAGGAGAGGGTAAATATCGCTAGTCATTGCATACACCGTAAACTTGACCGGTTTACCGGTGTATAGAAATACTATGACACGGCCGGTGTCGAAATTCAATACGATTTGAGATGTTTTTTATTTTAATCCGTTCGCTGTGCCGTTTTAGTCAGCAGCCCTGGCATTAAAACTATTGGCTAAAGCCAGGGCTGGGTAGGGTTGACCCGCCCCCTTGCTGGTGGCTAGGGTGATGCCGTTAGGAACTTTTGGGAAATGGGAAGGGGCAGTCTGGAGGAGCCCGCTAAAATTAACCTAACCCCTATGGCAGGTTTGGCGATGGCATCCCCCTTTCCAGGTATGGATCCTTACCTAGAACAAGCTGGACTTTGGTCGGAGTTTCACAGCCGCTTAATCGTGGCGATCGCCGATGCCCTGGCCCCTAACCTGCTGCCCCGATACTATATAGCCGTTGAAACTCGCACCTATCGAGATAGCCCTAATGCAGAGGTCTTAGTAGGGATTCCCGATGCGGTGGTCTTGTCTACCCCAGGGTCATCTGCCCAGGCTAAACCCCACCCCACTGGCCCTGGGGTGGCCACTACGGTGCGGCCCCAATCGGTGATTTTGCCCATGCCACTGGAGGTGAAGGAACGCTATCTAGAGATTCGAGAGGCCGGTAGTGATGCGGTGATTACGGTGCTTGAGGTCCTGTCGCCCACTAATAAGCGCCAGGGGGAGGGGCGCCGCATCTATAACGCCAAGCGCCAAACGATCCTGGGCAGTGCTGCTCACCTGGTGGAAATCGACTTGCTGCGGGCCTATGAGCCCATGGCCATGCACCCAGTCGCCGGGGATACTAGCCCAACAGCGACGGGTCGGTACCGGATTTTGGTCAGTCGCTCAGAGGAGCGTCCTCGGGCCGATCTGTACGAATTTACCCTACGGGAACCGATTCCTCCCTTTCCGTTACCGCTGAAAACCGCCAACGAAGAAGTGTGGGTTGATTTGCAGTCCGTAGTCAATGGTATTTATGAGCGCAGTGGCTACGGCATTCGGCTAGATTATCAAGCCCCCCTGCCGCCCCCCGCCCTATCGGCGGCGGATCAAGCCTGGGTAGATCAGCGATTGCCCAGCCCCTAATCTAGGGTTAACCCTTTCGCCACCGAGGTAGAGGGCAGGTAGTTTTGCAGCAAGGCGGTGGGGGCTACCTGGACTGCCATCAGACCGCCTACGGCGGTCAATACCAGCAGGCTAAGCAGGGTAACCCAAAAGAGGTTATGACTCTGGTTGGCAGACCGGGAGACTGCCCCGGTCAGGTTTGTCTGTGACATAAAACGGCACCTGAAAGCAACAATTCAAGGGAACTCCCTAACCGGGCTACCCTGGGGATGCAAAATCTGCTGCAGAATGCGTTGCTTGAGCACCGCTAATTCCGTTTGGGTCAGATCCCGGGGGCGGGGCAGGTTGATAGAAACATCCAGGTCGATGGTGCCCTGCCGAATCACCAGCACCCGATCGGCGAGGGTGACCGCCTCCTCCACATCGTGGGTCACCAGCAGGCTGGTAAACCGTTGTTCCTGCCAGAGTTGTTCAATCAGGCGTTGCATCTCCAGTCGGGTGAGGGCATCCAGCGCCCCCAGGGGCTCATCCAGCAGCAGCAGGCGGGGTTGGGTGACCAGGGCGCGGGCCAGGGCCACCCGCTGCTTTTGGCCACCGGAGAGAATGGTGGGCCAGTCGCGGGCCCGATGGTCTAGACCTACCTGCTGGAGGGCCCAGTGGCTGCGCGATCGCCCCTGCTGACCCAGGCCCAGGGCCACATTCTGCAAAACATTGCGCCAGGGCAGTAAACGGGGGTCTTGAAACATCACCCGGGCCAGGCTATTAATCCCCCGTAGGGGATAGCCATTTAAATGAATATCCCCCTGGCAGGGGGTTTCCAGGCCAGCCAGCAGGCGCAGCAGGGTACTCTTGCCGCAGCCACTCTTACCCACCACCGCCACAAATTCCCCTGGGCCGATTTCCAGAGTCAGGTTCTGAAGCACGGGCCGCTGATCAAACACCTTGCTCAGGTTGTTGATGCGAATATGGCTGCCGGCGGCGGCAACTGGGGCCGGAGAGGTTTCGGTGGAACTCATGGTGCAGTCGGGGGTAAGGGATCAGGAAAGATTTTGACTGGGGTGCCAGGCAATCCAGAGGCGTTCTAGCCAGCGCACGGCGGAGTCCGCCAGTTTACCGAGCAGGGCGTAGAGTAAGATGGCCAACACCACCACGTCGGTTTGCATAAACTCCCGGGCATTCATGGCCATATAACCAATACCAGAACCGGCGGCAATGGTCTCCGCCACGATCAGGGTGAGCCACATAATCCCCAGGGCGTAGCGCAGGCCCACCAGAACGCTGGGCAGAGAACCGGGCAAAATGATTTGGAAGAAGAGCTGGCGGGGGCTGAGACCGTAAACCTGGCCCATCTCAATCAGGCCAGGATCAATCGCCCGAATCCCGTAGAAGGTATTCACATAGATGGGAAACAGCACCCCCAGCGCCACCAGAAAAATCCGGGCCTGGTCACCGATGCCAAACCAGAGGATCACCAGGGGAATCATGGCCAGGTGGGGAATGTTGCGAATCATTTGAATGGAACTATCCGCCAGCAGCTCCGCCGGTCGAAAGACCCCATTCACCACGCCAAAGAAAAGCCCTAACCCGCCGCCGATCAAAAAGCCCACCGTCGCTCGCCAGGTACTAATGCTCAGGTGAGTTAGCAATTCGCCGCTGGTGGTCAGCCGCAGGGCCGCCTCCGCCACGGCGGTGGGGGCGGGTAACACCCGACTATTAATTAAGCCCCCCTGGGCCAGAAGTTGCCAAACTATCAGCAGGGTCAGGGGCACTAACCAGGGCATCAGACGATCCCAGGGAAGCCGGGGCCAGCGCCCCAGGGTGGGGATAGACAATCGAGAGGTCATGGCAAAGGTGGCTAGGGGTCAGGGGCTAGGAACAGGGACGGGAAGGGCGGCCACCAGGCCCGCCAGGGCGGTGGTAAAGCGGTCCTCTAGATCGGGGTCGAGAAACTCGACCCCCTGATCGGCTCGTCGCTGAAACTGGCTATCCACCAGGTAGAGCCCCGGTCGAATCTGGGTGGCTCCCAGCACCCCCAACACCGGGTTGAGGGCGTAGTCGATCGCCAGCAGGTGGGCCAGGGTCCCCCCGGTGGCGATGGGTAAAATCGGTTTATTCACCAGGGCCTTTTGGGGCAGCAGGTCGAGGAAGGTCTTGAGCAGGCCGGTGTAGGCCGCCTTGTAGATGGGGGTGGAAAGGATCACCGCCTGGGCCGCCGTCACCTGGGCAGCGGCGGCGACAATGGCGGGGTGGTCAAACTGGGCGTAGACCAGGGCTTCGGCGGGTAAATCCCGGACCTGAAGAATCTCCAGGCGAATACCCTGGTTAGCTAAAATCTCCCGGGCTGACTCCAGCACGGCGTAGGACCGCGAGGGATGGGAGGGACTACCGGCAATGGCAACAATCTGGGTCATAGGGCTTACAGGGTAGGGGGTAAACAGGTCGAAGGCGGCGGGTGGGCTCAAAGGTGGAAGGCTAGAGTTGGATCAGATCCAATTCAGGGGAGAGATCCAGGTCCCTGATCAGGGTCTCCTTCCACTGTTGAAACTCCAAACTGCTGCGACGACGGGGGCGGGGTAGATCGAGGGTCAGTTCCCGGTGGATGCGACCGGGGTGGGGTCTCAAGACAATGATGCGATCGCTCAGCACCAGCGCCTCCTCCACATCGTGGGTCACCAATAGCAGGGTGGGCCGGTCCTCAGCCCAAATCTCCAGCAGGTGATCCTGCAACTGGCTGCGGGTAAAGGCGTCAAGGGCGCTAAAGGGTTCATCCAGCAGCAGAATGTCGGGTTGGGTAACCAGGGCCCGGGCAATGGCGACCCGCTGGGCCATGCCCCCCGAAAGCTGGCGCGGCAGGGCCTGGGCGAATTGACTCAAGTGCACCTTTTGCAACACAGCGTCGGTGCGCCACTGCTGATCGAGACGGGGCAGGCCCCGCAGGCCAAATTGGATATTCTCGGTCACCGTCAACCAGGGAAACAGTCGGGCTTCCTGGAAAATCAGACCGACCTTAGGATGGGGGCCCCGGATCACCTCCCCATCGATCAGGGCAGCCCCCAGGGTGGGAAACTCTAACCCCGCCAAGATCCGTAGCAGGGTACTTTTGCCACAGCCGCTGGTGCCCACCAGGCTCACCACCTCCCCCGGCTTGATGGCCAGATCAATGGCCTCCAGGGCAACCAGGCCATTGTCAAAGGTTTTGTGAACGTTCTCAATGTAAAGCATAGGGGCGGGTGGCGAAGGATGGGGAGCAGGGAAAAAAAGGGGGTTAGGGGGTGGCGTAGGCGTCTTGCCAGTACAGCAGGCGGCGGCTAAGGGCGGAAAGGCCGGAGTCGGTGAGCTTACCTAACAGGGCAAACAGCAAAATACTGGCAATAATCACCGCTGGACGACCAGTGGTCTGGCCATCCACCAGCAGATAGCCCAGCCCCTGGCTCGCCCCCATCAGTTCTGCAGCCACCACAAACATCCAACCCAGGCTCAAGCCACTCCGCAGACCCACCAGGTAGGCGGGCAAGGTGGCGGGGAAAAACACCCGACGAATCAGTTCAAGCTGACTGAGCCGGTAAACCCTGCCGACCTCCACCAGTTTGCGATCTAGCCCCTGGATACCGGTCATCAGGTTGAGATACACCGGGAAGAAAACCCCCGTGGCAATCAGGGTGATCTTGGAGCTCTCATAGATCCCCAACCACAAAATAAACAGGGGCACCCAGGCGATGGAGGGAATGTTGCGCAGAGCCTGCAATAGGGGATCAAGGTAGGCATGGGCCTGGCGAGAATACCCCGTTAAGGCCCCCAACAGCGTGGCCACCAGGGTGCCAATTAGAAAACCCAGGGCGACTCGATAGACGGTAATGGCGATGTGGCCAAACAACTCCCCGGTGATGGCCAGGCCCACCAGGGTGGATAGCACCGTGGTGGGGGCGGGCAGCAGGTTGGGGGCCACCAGGCCGCCCCGCACTAACCCCTCCCACAGCAGCACCAGTAGCAGGGGCAGCAGCCAGCCCTGCAGGGCGGGGGAAATGGCCCAGCGACGGCGGGGGGCAAGACGACCTGGGGTAAAGCTAAGGCGAGGGGTGGTCATGGGGGATGGGGAGGGGAGGGATGGACAGACCACTAGGAGTGGATACTGGCAATTAATTGCTGCCGCAGGTTAATAAAGTCGGGGGTGGTGCGCAATTCCGTGGGGCTGAGGTGGTCTAGAAATCCCCGAAAGGGATTGGCCAGCTGATCGACAATGCGACCCGGGCGGGCGTGCATGACCACAATGCGGGTGGCTAAAATCAGCGCCTCCTCCACGTCGTGGGTAATGAAAAAGATGGTTTTCTGGGTTTGCTGCCAGATGGTACGCAGGTGCAACTGCATGGCTTCCCGGGTGAGGGCATCGAGGGCCCCAAAGGGCTCATCCATCAGCACCACCCGGGGGTTGGCGGCCAGGGTACGGGCAATCGCCGCCCGCTGTTGCATACCCCCAGAAAGCTGGTGGGGCAGGCGTCGCCTGGCCTCCGTCAGGCCCACCAAATCCAGGTAATGATCGACCCGCCGCTGGCGTTCCGCCCCAGGCACCCCCTGCATTTTGGGGCCAAAGTCCACATTGTCAGCAATGGAAAGCCAGGGCAGCAGGTTGGGCCGCTGAAACACCACCCCCACCTGGGCGTTGGGGGCGGTGTGCACCTGTCCATCCACATGGACCACCCCGTTGGTGGGGGCCTGGTAGCCGGCGATCACCCGCAACAGGGAGGTCTTGCCACAGCCCGATGACCCCAACACGCAGACAAAGTCCCCCAGGGCCAGGTCGAGATCGATGGTCCGCAACACCTCGAGGCGGTGTGGCCCCTGACCCAGGTGGAGGTCGATATGGCGCAGGGTGACCACGGCATCACCCCCCGCCTGACTGGCTGAACCCAGATTTGGGGGCGAGGTCTGGAAGGGAGAGGTCATCGGAACTCCTAGGATTTCAAAACATCATTACGGAGGTGCTGTTCAAAGGTGGGGAGATCGGCGGCCTTTTCGATCGCCTTCTGGCCCACCATAAAGTCCGCGGAACTTTTCAGCACCTTGGCAAAATTCCCCGGTTGACCGGGTTTACCCAGGTACTTCCCATCCGCCTGCTCGCTGGAGGTCAGCCAGATAATCCCCTCTGCCGCCTTCAGAGACTCTTCTGGGGAAAGGCTAAGTTCCTTCGAGAGGGCATCCGCCGCCGCCTTCGGGTCCTTACGGTAGAAGGCCACCGCCTCATCCAAAACCCCTACGTATTGTTTCAGCGCCTCGGGATATTTCTGGGCAAAGTCCTTACTGACCAGACCAACGTCGGCGGTTAACACCCCCCGTTCCGCCAGATCGGCGGAGGTGACCAGCACCTGGCCGCCACTTTCCGTCAACTTGGTCAGGTGGGGCTCCCAAACGTAGCCCGCATCAATGTCTCCCCGCTGCCAGGCGGCCACCAGATCCTTAGGCTGTAGGTCTAGCAGGGTGACCTTACTGGCATCGACATTTTCCAGCTTCAGCAGGGCTAGCAGACTGAAGTGGGTGGTCGAGCCAAAGGGGGTCGCCACCTTCTTGCCCAACAGACCCGCCACGTTGCTAATCTCCTTACGGGCGGCCAGGGCTTCGGCGGCACCAATCACATCGTGAATGAAGTAAACCTCGTAGGGGAGGCCGCGGGAAACCCCCACGGAGACGGGCACCGAACCCGCCAGCCCCAAATCAAGACCATTGGCGGCAAAGGCGGTGTTAACATCCCGACCTGAGTCAAAGCTGGTGTACACCACCTTGGTGTTGGAAAAAGCCTTTTCCGTTAGCCCCAGGGCCTTGGCCAGCAACTCAGCATTGGGAATCACCTGGTAGCCAATTCTCAGGGTGTCTGGGGTGGCGCCCCCCCCTGGGGCTGAAGCTTCCCCCTGGGGGGTCGTCGAGGTCGACACTCCGCAACTGGCGGCAATCACAGGTAGACTGAGACCGGCTAACCCGTAGACAAAATGGCGTCGTTTAATCAGAGACATCGGTAATTATTTCCTTCAATCAAGTTAATGGGTGGTGAGCAGGGTTGGGCCCTGGACAGGGCCGGTCTACTCTCGCCCCACCCAGGTCAGGCGAGACCCCATAATCCAGCGCAGCAGACTATCCAGGGCCACGGCAATGCCCCCCATGATCACCACCCCGACAAAAATCACGTCACTGCGGAGAAATTTGCTGGCATCTAGCACCATCCAGCCAATGCCGGAAACCGCCGCCACCATCTCTGCCGCCACCAGGGTGGTGTAGGCAAAGCCAATGGCGGTGCGCAATCCGGTGAATAAATCCGGCAAGGCGGAGGGAAAGATGACGTGACGAAAAATTTGCCAGCGACTCGCCCCCAAGGATTGGGAACCGAGGATGCGATCGCGGGGCACCCGCTGCACCCCAGCCACCGCCGCAATATACAGGGGGGCAAAGGCGGCTAGAAATAGCAGGGCAATTTTGGAGGCATCCTCAATGCCCAGCCAGATCACCAGCAGGGTGTAGTAGGCCAGGGGGGGCAGGGGGCGGTAGAACTCGATTAGGGGTTCAAACACCGCCCGCAGTGGCCGGTAGGCTCCACAGGCCATGCCCAGGGGAATGGCGGTAATCACCGCTAAAATCAGGGCGATCGCCAGCCGGTAGAGACTGTCGACCAGGTGCGACAGCAGGGAGACCCCCTTATAGCCCTGGGTGAGAATCTCCCAGAAGGTCCGCAGAACCTGCTCTGGTTTAGGTAGAAACAGATCGCTAACCCATCCGGCATGGCTGGCCAGCCACCAGAGGGCTAACACCGCCGCCACGGTGGCCAGGGAAATCCAACCGTCCCCAGAGAGGCTGGGCCAGCGGGAGGTTCGAGAGGGGGAAGCAGTGGACTTTAGGGAGGTCATGGTGGCTAGAATGGGCTGGTTTGGTGTAGTGGAGTTGGCAGTCCCTCAGGGGAGGGGAGTTTCCGCCATGACCCTAGGGTTTGAGGTTCTGAATAAACTGCGGATCAATCAGGGAACTGGCCACCGCCTCCACATTGGTATCGGCGGGAATCACACCGCTCTTCTTCAGGACAGAACCGGCGGCCACAATGGTTTCCTGTTGCACCGGACCAATCACCGAGTTAGACAGATCGGTACGCTCTAGTTGCTTAGCGGCAACGGTGGCATCCAGCTTGGCTTCCTGGGCTAAAATCCCCTGCAACTCCTGGGGGTTTTGCAGCGACCACTGGCGGGCCTTCTCGTATACCCGCAGGACCCGATCGACCCAGCCAGGATAGGATTGGATAAACTCTTCCCGCACATTCAGAACACCGTAGGTATTCAGGTCGGGGTTGCGGAAGAAAAGCTGGGCTCCCTTCTCCAACTCAGTTTTAGCCATGTGGGGGTCGAGCCCGGCCCAGGCCTGCACATCCCCCCGCTCCAGGGCGGCCCTGCCATCGGCGTGCTGCAGTTGCACCAGCTCAATGTCCTTCTCAGACAGGCCCACCTGGTCAAGGGCCCGGAGTAGGAAAATATAAGGGTCTGTGCCGCGGGTGGCGGCTACCTTTTTACCCTTCAAGTCCTCCACCTTGGTGATGCCCGTATCCGGTCGGGTGACCAGGGCCGTCCACTCAGGTTTAGAGAAAATATAGATGGCCTTAATGGGGTTGCCGTTGGCCTTACCCAGCAGCGCCGCCGCCCCCGCCGTAGATCCAAAGTCAATGCTGCGACTGTTGAGTAATTCCAGGGCCTTGTTACTGCCCAGGCTTTGCACCCATTCCACCTTAATGTTGTCCTTGGCCAGATCCTCCTCTAGCCAGCCCTTATCCTTCAAGACCAGGCTGACCGGGTTGTAGTAGGCGTAGTCGATCCGAATCACATCGGGTTGGATAGCCTGGCTGGTGGTCTGGCCACAACTGCCCAGGGCAACCACGGCGATGGCCGCCACCATGCTCAACAGGCCACTGCGAAGAAAACGGCGACGACTCCGGAGCGGAGGTAGGATGGACTGGAGGATGGGATGCAACCTTCTCAAGGCATGGAGCATAGCGAAAATCCTGAACTCTATAAACAATCTGGGACTCTACCAATGGCTGGGTTAACTGGCGTTGGCAGGTATTTTTTCGTTGGCAATGATTTCCCCTAGGGGGCTGAGGTAACGGCTGGGCGCCGCCCTGGGCAAGTTTTCCAGCGGTAGCCGGGGAAAGACCAGCTCGGCAAAGCGGTAGGCCTCCTCCAGGTGGGGGTAACCGGAGAAAATAAAGGTGTCGATGCCCAGGTCAATGTACTCCTGCATGCGGGCGGCCACGGTTTCAGGGTCACCCACCAAAGCCGTACCCGCGCCCCCCCGCACCAGGCCCACGCCGGCCCAGAGGTTGGGGCTCACTTCCAGGCGATCGCGACGGCCCCCATGCAGGGCTAGCATGCGCTGCTGCCCCTCCGAGTCGGCTTGATTGAGGGCCTGTTGAGCCGCCGCCAGGGTGGCATCATCCAGGTAGCGGAGCAGATCGTTGGCCGCCTCCCAGGCCTGGGCGGTGGTGTCCCGCACAATCACATGCAAACGAATGCCAAACCGCAGGGTGCGACCCTGCTGGGCCGCCAACTGGCGCACCTCGGCAATTTTCTCTGCTACTTGGGCCGGGGGCTCACCCCAGGTCAGGTAGAGATCCACCTGGCGGGCGGCCACCTGTTTGGCCAGGGGGGATGAGCCGCCAAAGTAGAGGGGGGGATGGGGGTTCTGCACCGGCGGAAACAACAGTTTAGCCCCCCTTACCTGCAGGTAATCCCCCTCCAGGTCCACCGTCTCCCCCGCCATCACCCGGCGCCACACCGTCAGAAACTCATCGGTGAGTTGGTAGCGTTCCTCCTTGGTCAGGTGCAGGCCATCCCCCGCCAGCTCGGTGGGGTCGCCCCCGGTCACTACGTTGACCAATAGCCGCCCACCGGAGAGGCGATCGAAGGTGGCGGCCATGCGGGCCGCCATCCCCGGCGAACTGATCCCTGGTCGAATCGCCACTAAAAACTTCATCCGCTGGGTTACCGCGATCAGGGAGGCGGCGGTAATCCAGGCGTCTTCGCAGGATTTGCCGGTGGGCAAGAGAGCCCCGGCGTAACCGAGCTGATCAATCGCTCCGGCCAACTGCCGCAGATACTCGGGGGTGACGGCACGGCCTCCGTAGGCGGTGCCCAGGTAGCGGCCGTCACCGTGGGTGGGAATAAACCAGTGAACTTCCAGGGACATAGCATAGAAACGTCAGAGGGACGGAAACGTGAAGAGGAAAGACGCAGAGGCCTCGAGTCAGAAGCTAAGCCCGTAGATGTTGGACAATTACCCTCTGCGTCAAACTTGTTTGAAGGTCTACCTCAGGTCAGAGTTAGCCCTTCCAAATGGCGGTGGAGACGTCAATTTGCTTAGGGATCAGCTTCAGGTCATAGAACACATCCGCCACCTGCTGCTGATAGGTCACCACCTCTTCTGTGAGTAATTGGGTCCCATAGCCCCGTCGGCTTTCCGATAGGACCAGCACCTCCTCTGGAATGCCCAGGGCCAGAGAAAGGAACTTGGCCACACTGGGGGCATTGTCCTTAGCCCAATTACTCACGCTTTCCAGTTCTTCTAAAATCACCTTGAGGGTATCGGGCTGGCTATCGACAAAGGATTGGGTAGTCAGGTAGAAGCCTCGATTAGCCACCAACCCCTGGCCATCCCGCAATGTCCGCGCCCCCAATTGTTTCTCCGCCGCCGCCTGGAAAGGATCCCAGATTACCCAGGCATCCACCGCCTTTTGCTCAAAGGCCGGTCGCGCATCCCCAGGGGGCAAAAAGGCCGTTTCAATGTCGGTGTATTTCAGCCCGGCATCCTCCAGGGCCTTAACCAGTAAGTAATGCACATTGGAGCCCTTATTCAGGGCCACCTTTTTGCCCTTGAGATCGGCTACGGTTTTAATCGGGGAATCCTGCTGCACCAGAATCGCCTCTGCCTGGGGGCCATTGGGCTCAAAGGCAAAGTAAAGCAGGGGAGCCCCCGCCGCCTGGGCAAACACCGGGGGCGTTTCCCCCGTGTAGGCAATGTCAATACTGCCGACGTTAAGGGCCTCCAGCATTTGGGGCCCCGCCACAAACTCGTTCCAGGTGACGGCGACGGAGTTATCACCAAACCGTTGCTCTAATTGCCTTCGGTTTTTCAGCAGGTTTAGGATGGTGGAGGATTTTTGGTAACCAACCCGCAGCGCCTTGCTAGGGGCGGTGGTGGGTGCTGGTTCAGCCTTAGGGGGGGCATCCGAGACGGAGGACGTATCAGGACTACAGGCACCAGCCACCCCCGCCAGGGCAATGCCCCCGACGAACCAGCTACCCTGACGCAAAAATCGCCGCCGGGAGCTGTGGCCTCCCTCCTGGGCAGAGTAAGGTTGGGAGGATATGGGATTAAACCACTCAACGTTCATAAATGACTCGCTACTTCTCAGGAAACGGTTGCCTGGGACGGCAATGACAAAGTCAGGAACCCCCTAGCCCTCAGGGCAGCCCGGGACAAAAATGGGCAGCATAATCTTCCCCACCCACCAGGGGGCGAGGACAAACTAGACAACCTACCCAGGATGAGTTTGAACCGATCAACCCTGCCCTAGGGGTTTTGGCCAGGGCCGGGTTTCAGTGATTTCACTGTGCTTTTGTCTGTGGCAGTATGGCACAGGGATAATTTGACTTCAAGTTACTTGAATTACAATTGAAATCTATTTTCATGCCAATTTCTTTGCCTTTGCTGTTTCAAGGCCGGCTGCACCGGCTGACCCCTGATTACTTGGCGATTCTGCTGGGGAGCCAGGGCGTGACAGCCAGTCACCCTGCCTGGGAGCCATAGCGCCAGTCGGTTTACTGAGAACCAACTGCAGACAAGACTTTACCAAATAGTCACAAGAGTAGAAAGGTTTTGAATACGGCAATCTCGGGTAACCAGGGGCAGTCCCAGGCTTTGGGCCGTAGCAGCAATAATGCGATCAGGCATTTCAGGCACGATAGCACGATCAATGCTGACCAAAGAGAGGGTAATGGTGCGATCAAGCGGCACGACCTCAAAGGCGCTAGTAGGTTGCTCTAGAGTTACCATAAACTGCTCAAAGGCATCTGTTGGTATTTTGCCCCGCTCCATCAGATAGACCATTTCAACCAGGGAAATAGAGGCAATATAGATAGGCAGACCCGCTTGGATTGCCCTATCCATTGCTGTAGCGGCATGATCCGAAAGCTGGTTACTGTTCTTCAAAAACCAGACAATAGCATGGGTATCGGCCACCACAGCAGTCATGCTATATCCCTCGGGAAGTTGCTCCACATCTCTTGACGGGCGACGGCAATATCGTCTTCTGTAATATCAATATCGAAGTTGGCCCACAGCCCCTTAATGTTGCGTCTCAATGCTGGGGAAGAGGGGCCATGCTCCAAAACCTCAGTTTCAGTCATGGCTTCTGACCGAGCTGAATCGGTAACTTTGGTTCGCTTGAATTTCAGAAAATCTAGAAAGTCAGCGGCCAGCAATAAGAGATCAAGGGGGAGCTGATCAATCTGCTGGTGAAGTTTATGGCGTATTTCAGTTGGGGTCATGCTTAAATGTCTCCTGAATAACCATAGCTGGGGATGATTAGCACTAAAGGTGTACCCCGTTGTCTAGTTCGCGGTCGGGCCGATCGCAGGGCGTCGCTACCCCCCAGGGACCTTCCTTTACTTTACCCAACCGGGCAGCAACCTGGATCTGACCGTCTGACCCCTGATTGCTTGGCGATTCTGCTGGGGAGCCAGGGCGTAAGGGCCAGTTACCCTGCCTGGGAGCCATAGCGCCAGTCGGTGAGAAAGCCCTGGTTAGGGGCCAGGGTGATCAGAGGGGGCAGGGTTTTGTCGGGGTCTTTGAATTGAACTACGGGGGCTTCCACCCCCAGGGCGAGGGCGTCGAGTGGCTGGGCGATGTTGTCTTGACTACCGAAGGACAGTTTGAAGTAGCTATGGGGAAACCACCTTTACGCATGGGACATCCTTACAGAGCAATCTGACTGGGGAAAGGTTGTGTTGTTTTTTGTAAAGTTTCCTGATGGAACTAACTTCCTTTGAATTAGGAATTTAGTGGTGTTGCTTTGATCGGAACCCCTACCCCTGGTAAATTGATGAAAGCTAAGCCCGGATAGTTTTCTGGCTTTCCTCCACCCCTTGGCAGATGCTACGGCTATACTTATGCTCATCTAAGTTTCTTTCCTATTTCCTTTATTTCTAACGACCTCAACCTATGGAAAAGGATTATGTATGCAACTACCGATTACCACGCCAAATACTTTGCCTTTGAATTAACCAGGCGCTGCCCCTCCGATGCTCTTGAGAAGTTGGCTGGAGCCTTTGCTGGAGCACAGGTAGACATTAACCCTCACCAGGTAGATGCGGCTCTATTTGCCTTTAGCTCGCCCCTCTCCAGGGGGGCCTTGCTGGCGGATGAGGTGGGGTTAGGGAAAACCATTGAGGCCGGTTTGGTGATTGCTCAAAAGTGGGCTGAGCGTGCCCGTCACCTTTTGGTAATTACCCCCGCTAATCTGCGTAAACAATGGCTGCAGGAGCTGACAGAAAAATTCTTTCTGCCCTGCCAAATTCTAGAGAGCGATTCCTTTAAAGCTGAGGTCAACGCTGGGGTGACTAATCCCTTCAATACCCAGGAGGTGATTTTAATCTGCTCTTACCAGTTCGTTCGGGGGAAGGAGATAGAGGTTAGAGGTGTCCCCTGGGATCTGGTGGTGATCGATGAGGCCCACCGTCTGCGCAACGTATACAAGCCTACCAATGTCATCGCTAATACCATCAAGCGATCGCTGGAGGGTCGCCACAAGCTGCTATTGACGGCTACTCCGTTACAGAATTCTCTACTAGAACTTTACGGCTTAGTTAGTTTGATCGATGATCGCGCCTTTGGCGATCTAAAAAGCTTTCGCGAGCAATTCTCTAGCCTCAACCAGGACTCTAAGTTCCAGGCTCTCAAGCAGCGGCTGCAGCCCCTATGTCACCGCACCCTGCGGCGACAGGTGACCGCCTACGTACCCTTCACCCAACGCCACGCCCTGCTGGAGGAATTTACCCCTGAGGAGACTGAGGATCGGCTTTATCATCTGGTGTCTGAGTATTTACAGCGGGACAACCTCCAGGCACTGCCAACGGGACAGCGATCGCTAATCACCCTGGTGCTGCGCAAGTTGCTAGCCTCTTCCACCTTTGCCATTGCTGGCGCCCTCACCACCATTGCCAATCGTCTGAGGGGCAAGCTCAAGGCCCCTGAAGCAAGCGATGCCCTCACCCACGACCTGGAGCAGGACTACGAAGGCCTGGATACCACGGCGGAGGAATGGACCGAGGACGCCGCCGCCCCCCCACCGACCGCCCAACAGACGGCGGCCCTGGAGCAGGAAATTGCCGATCTAGATGCCTTTATTAGCCTGGCCCTATCGATTGAGCAGAATGCCAAGGGTATGGCGCTGCTGAAGGCGCTGACGGTGGCCTTTGACGAAACAGTTCGGCTAGGCGGGGTACAAAAGGCGATTATTTTCACCGAGTCTCGCCGCACCCAGGACTACCTGTTGCGGTTGCTGGGCGATAGCCCCTGGAGCGAAGGCATTGTCCTGTTTAATGGCTCCAATACCGACGGCGGGTCAAAGCAGATCTATGGCGAATGGCTCCGGCGCCATCAGGGTTCGGACCGGGTTACGGGGTCTAAGACGGCGGATATGCGATCGGCCCTGGTAGACTATTTTCGGGAACAGGGGCGAATTATGATCGCCACCGAGGCGGGGGCCGAGGGCATTAACCTGCAGTTTTGCTCGTTGGTGATTAACTACGACCTACCGTGGAACCCCCAGCGCATTGAGCAGCGGATTGGCCGCTGTCATCGCTATGGGCAAAAGCACGACGTGGTGGTGGTTAACTTCCTCAACACCAAAAATGCAGCGGATAAGCGGGTATACGAACTACTATCCGAGAAGTTTCAATTATTTGAGGGGGTGTTTGGCACTAGCGACGAGGTGTTGGGGGCGATCGAGTCGGGGGTGGACTTTGAAAAGCGCATTGCCGATATTTACCAGCGCTGCCGCCAGCCCGAGGAGATTGCTAGCGCCTTTGACCAGCTCCAAGACGAGTTGAGCTATGAGATCAAGTCGGCGATGAGCGATACCCGCCGCAAGCTCCTGGAAAACTTTGACGACGAGGTGCGGGAAAAGCTCAGGGTGCGAGAGCAGGACTCAAAGGAAATGCTTACCCAGTTTGAGCAGCGGCTGATGCAGCTCACCCGTCACGAACTAGACGGTAAGGCGGATTTCTTTAATCAGGTGGCCTTTGACCTATACCAGCGGCCAGCGGGGGCAGGAGACTCTATCCCCCTGGGGCGGTACGAACTGCCCAGGCAGTCGGGCGATGCCTTGACCTATCGCCTGGGGCACCCCTTGGCGGATGCGGTGATTGCCCAGGCTAAACAGCGCCCCTTACCCACGGCAGTGATTACCTTCGACTACGGTGCCCATGACGGCAAGATTACTATTTTGGAGCCGCTGTTGGGCCAGCAGGGAGCACTGTCCCTATCCCTTTTGCGGGTGACAGCGTTGGATCAGGTGGAGGAGTACCTGCTGTTTGCTGCGGTGACGGCGGCTGGAGAGCCCCTGGATCGGGATCAAGCCGAACGGTTACTTTCCCTACCGGGGCGGGTGACTCAGCCTGAGGTGACCCTCCCCGCGGCCATGCTTGACCCGCTTGACTCCCTTACCAAACAGCAGGAAGCGGACCGACACCAAATCATCACAAAACGCAATGCGGTCTTTTTTGAGGCCGAAACGGAAAAGCTCGATCGCTGGGCTGAAGACCTAAAGGTGGTGCTAGAGCGAGAGATTAAGGAGTTGGATCGCCAGATTAGGGAAGCTAAGCGGGCAGCGACAGCAGGGTTGACCCTGGAGGAAAAACTGGCAGGCCAGAAGCGAGTCAAGGAGTTGGAGAAACTGCGGAACCAAAAACGCAGATCGCTGTTTGACGCCCAGGATGAGGTGGATGAACAACGGGACCGGTTGATTGCCCAAATTGAAGGCAAGCTGGAGCAGGAGAGTGAATTAAAGAATTTGTTTACAGTTCGGTGGTGCTTATAAGAGTTTTATCTGAATCGAGTTTATGTAGTTTAAGTATTTAGTTGTCATGGAATCTCCTTCAGAACAATTGGCCAAACAAATTATTGATCGCCTTTCTCAAGAAAAACTCTTAACACCAGAGCGAGCAAAGCGATGTCTTCCTAAGTTGGCTGCTGGAACTCTAAAGACTGAAGACTGGAAAGTCGAAATTGAACTTAGTCAAGAAGCTAAAGAGGAGACAGAGAATGACTAACCAACCTCTAAAAAAGCTAGCCATAAAATATCTTCGAGGATCCTTAGAGCCCTTTGAAATTAAATTTGAGAATAAGAGAAAGCTGACAATTATTTATGGAGAGAATGGTACAGGTAAAAGCACCATTTGTGATGCATTCGAATTTATTGGGAAAGGTAAGGTTGGTTCAATAGAAGGACGAGGGCTGGGAAAAACTGCCCCCTACTGGGCATCATTGGGAAAGGAAGCACAGGATATCTATGTAGCCTTAGAGTCATCGACTGACTCCTGTTCTGCTCAAATTGAACAAAGTGAAGTTATTATTCATCCACCTGAATTTAGGCCAAAAGTTGAAATTTTACGGAGAAGCCAAATCCTGAGTTTAGTTGAAGCTAAACCAGGAGATCGCTACAAAGTTATCTCCCGTTTCATTGACGTTACAAGCATTGAAGAGTCTGAACAAACTCTGATCAAACTCATCAAACAGCTTAAGGATTATCAAAAAGAAGCGATCGCACGAATTGAAGAAAATCGTACAGCCATTGAAAACTTCTACTCTGAATCTGGTGAGACTGGCACCGATCCTCTTGGGTGGGCTGAAACAGAGAGTCAATACGACCATAACGCTTTCGCTCAGGATCTTAAGGTGATAGACAAGCTTAGACGCCAATATGATTATTTAACTAACCAATTAGAGAGAATAACTCCTATAAAGCAAGAATATGCTATTCAAAAACAACAGCTTGATCAAGCAAGAGCGCGATGCAACGAAGTAGTTCAAACTACGGTAAAAGGCAGTAGTCAGTTATTGAATTTACTCCAAGCCGCACAGCATATCTTTGAAGAGCATCCAAATCCATCAGTATGCCCTTTGTGCGAAAGCACTAAAAAAGTCGATGGCTTGGCTTTTAGAACTGCTAAGAAGATCAAGCAGTTTGCTGATCTTGATTTAGCGAATCAGCAACTGAAACATGAAGAGCAGAAGTTCAAAATTTCCCAAGAGCGACTTAAAGATTTGCGAAAAGAAGTCATGACTGCGGCTCAAGTCTTTCAAAAATATCTTGATGAGGAGCTGATCTCAGAAGATATTTCACTTCCTGAAAATCCTATTCCTGACAATATTAATCAATTAAATTACTGGCTTGATCAGACAAAACATTTACCTAAAAAATGGGTAGATATTTCGAACCAAAAACAAGACAAGCAAAAGTTTTTGGCCGCATTAAAAAGATCCATCCAAATCTACCAGGAAAACTTGCAGAGTCAACAGGCGTTAGCAAAGCTAATTCCAAATTTAGAAATGACTCAAAAAATAATTGAAGAAGAGCGGAAGCAATTTACAGATACTGTATTATCTCAGATTGCAGAGAAGGTCGGTGCGCTTTATGAGAAAATACATTCAGGCGAAGGTTTAAACAAAATTAGTCTTCAGCTAGACCCTAAAAAGAGAGCATCCTTAGATATCAATACTGAATTTAACGGTAACAGCGGCGTTCCTCCACAGGCTTACTTTAGCGAATCTCATTTGGATACTTTAGGCCTGTGCGTTTTTCTGGCACTAGCAGGTATGGAAGCTCCTGATGAAACCATTTTGGTGCTAGACGATGTTTTAGCAAGTGTTGATGAACCACATGTAGAGCGGCTTATCAAACTAATCCACGAAGAAGCTGAGCAGTTTAGGCATTGTATCATCACGACTCACTATCGTCCTTGGAAATATAAATTGCGTTGGGGTTGGGTACAGAATGGGCAATGTCAGTTTATTGAACTGACTAGGTGGTGCCCGACAAAAGGAATTAGCTCAATTCATGATGTATCAGAGATTCAACGGCTTAAGCTACTCCTTTCTGATTCGCACCCAGATCCACAGCTTGTGTGTGCTAAGGCAGGTGTCGTTTTGGAGGCGACGCTAGACTTTTTAACTCAATTGTATGAGTGCAGAGTTCCACGGCGAGCGGATAATCGCTATACTCTTGGGGACTTATTGCCTGCCTTAGATAAGAAGTTGAAAAAGGCCCTTAGAGTTGAAATTCTCGAGAGTAATGACAAAAATGGAAATGCCATATATAGAAGTCACTCTTTAGAAGAAATAATTGAACGACTTACTAATATCGCTCAAGCGAGGAATGTATTTGGTGCTCATTTCAATACTTTGTCTTTTGAGCTTCTAGAAAGTGATGCTATTCAATTTGGGCAAACCGTACTGGAATTAACTGAGTTACTAATAGATCCTGAAAGGGGTTGGCCAAGAAATAATAAATCTGGTAGCTATTGGGCAACTTCTGAAGAAACACGTCGTCTTCATCCTTTGCAGAGGCCAAGTTGATAATGATAATACTCTAGTTGAAGAGATTTTATCTAGCTCTAATATGTAGTCACCCATGAATAAGAAACAGAAACTCGAACTGATGTGGATTAATAAAAAACACCGATCTAAGCTAGAATCCCGCATTTTGCTGGGAAACTCGGAGAAGTCTTACCATGCCGCGCACCGGGTAACGGAGAATAACCGATTTAATAATCAGCTATTTTTTGGAGATTATTGTCGATGAATGGTAAAGGTGCTGTGGGCAGTGGAGGCAACATAAAACTGAAGTCTGAAACCTTGCCTGAAGATAAAATTAAGACATTTTGCCAGAAGTGGAAGATCATAGAGCTTTCGCTGTTTGGTTCAGTGTTGCGGGCAGATTTCCGGGCTGATAGCGATCTGGACGTGCTGGTGACGTTTGCCCCTAATGCCCCCTGGACAATTTTGGATTTGGTGACAATGGAGCAGGAGTTGGCAAGCTTAGCAGGCCGAGAAGTAGATTTGGTAGAACGGCGGGTGATTGAAAAAAGCCAAAACCCTATCCGTCGTGCGGAGATCTTAAACTCTGCCCAAGTACTCTACCCCAGGGTCAAGGCTCATGAATCAGCGTGATCGGGCCTCGCTTTTAGACATTATGCAAGCGGCTCAACGGGCTCAGTTATTTGTCGAAAATGTGTCTTGGGAGGCGTTTGTCGTTGACTTTAAAACTCAGTCAGCGGTGCTGTATCAGATTGCGATTTTGGGAGAAGCCGTTAAGCGGCTTTCGCCGCAGTTGCGAAGCCAGCATCCTGACATCCCTTGGGCAGCAATGGCGGGAATGCGCGATAAGCTGATTCATGATTACGAAGGGGTGGATGTAGAACGGGTTTGGCTGACCTTACAAACCAGTATTCCTGACCTGATACAGGCCATTGCCCCCCTTTTAGAGCAGGATTAGTTAGAGACGTAGAATGGCCCCGAAGCAGAAGCTCGAACTGACCTGGATTGGCAAGGAGCACCGGCCTAAGCTGGAGCCCCGCATTTTGCTGGAAGACCCGGAGCAGTCTTACCATGCCCCCCATCGGGTGACAGACCATGACCTGTTTGATAACCGGCTGATTTTTGGCGACAACCTGCTGGCGCTGAAGGCATTGGAGGCGGAGTTTACCGGCAAGGTGAAGTGTGTGTTTATTGACCCCCCCTACAACACCGGCAGCGCCTTTACCCACTATGACGATGGCCTGGAGCATTCCATCTGGCTGTCGATGATGCGGGATAGGTTGGAGATTATTCGAAAGCTGCTATCTGAAGATGGTTCGCTGTGGATCACGATTGATGATAATGAAGC
>Ga0172376_10001572_pt1 | contig 29090 bp, 25 predicted proteins | sample Lak35m_FD_121114 | JGI IMG/M metagenome (GOLD analysis project Ga0172376, IMG submission 121114) | Freshwater microbial communities from Kabuno Bay, South-Kivu, Congo - kab_092012_35m | ecosystem: Environmental > Aquatic > Freshwater > Lake | place: Democratic Republic of the Congo: South-Kivu...
AGTTTATTGATCGATTCTTTCGCGCCTTCCTGGAGCAACACCAATCCCTGCAGGGGGCCGTACGGCAAGCCCGCCATGGGCTGGAGTCTTTCAACAGTCGATACTCCCAGGTGACCTGGCTACCAACGGTGTGCATTAAACAAAATGCTCCACCCCTGACCTGGCAGGTCCTATTGAATGATTCTAAAGCTCAAACCTCTAGTCCTCCAGCGCCGATTGCCTATATCATTCTCCCTATCTTTCTCCTAGGGGTAGTGGGCCTCCTGGGGGGAGGGGTCTATTATTGGTACACCAGTCACAAGAGTCAATCCGTCGATCTCCATACCCCCGCTGCCAATTCTCTTTCTAACCCAGCTCCCTCCTCGTTGAGCCTCCCCACCAACCTTCCCGTCGGCAGTCAGGTGCGGGTGGATGGTTCTACCAGTATGATTATTTTTAATAAACAGTTGGGCGAGGCATTTAAGGCTAAGTATCCCGGTGTGCAATACAGTTGGCGGGCCACTGGCAGCTCCAGGGGGATTCAGGCTTTGCTTGCAGGGGAGGTAGAGGTTGCTGCATCCTCCCGTCCCCTCAAACCTGAGGAGGTCAGTCAAGGTCTGGTGGCGGTCCCTGTCAAAACTGATGCCATCGCCATTCTGGTGGGTAAATCCAATCCATTTAGCGGCGAATTGACCACTAATCAGTTGCGCTCTATCTATTCTGGTCACGTTACTAACTGGTCCGAGTTGGGTGGTCCTAACCTGCCCCTGCGGGTTATCAATCGAAATTTCGTTAGCGGCACCTACGAACTGTTCCAGAGCATTGTCCTGGGTGGAGCTAGCTTCGGTAGCGGGGCCAACTGGGTCACCATGCCCAAGGATGTGACCACCGAGTTACTACAAAAGCTCGGTACTAATGGCATTGGCTACGCCAACTATAGCCAGATCAAAACTCAACAGACGATCCGCGCAGTTCCCATCGATGGCCAACTTCCCGGCGATTCTGCCTATCCTTTGGTCAGTGTCCTTTATTACATCTACGGTCCCCAGGCCTCGGATGCCACTAAAGCCCTTATAGCCCTCGCCAGTGGACCCGTAGGTCAGGGAATCGCGGCATCTGAGGAAGCTAATTAAAAAATCATAACGGCTTCCAAATGTTCCGTAGGGATAGTGGATAGCCACTGATCATGCACTGGCTGACCCTTGACTTCTGAACGCCTTATCCATCAGTGCGTCCCGGCTTAGGCAATACCCCCTATTCGGGGTGGATTCAGGGCGCTCCTGAATAAGTTCTTCAGGTCAGGACTATAACCCCATGACATCATTACTCAGTAGGAGTCACTCATGGTATTTGTTTTAGGAACATCTGGAAATAACTTTATCAGTCCGTTTAGCGTATCACCGGGGGTCCTGGGTATTCCTGGGGCCGGGGCCGACACGATTGACGGCGGCGCCGGGGCCGACACCATGGACGGTGGAGACGGCAATGACACCTACATCGTGGACAATGTCGGCGATATCGTTAAGGAACTCTTCGATGATGCCCTGGGTGGCACTGATACGGTGCTGGCCTCCGTCAGCTATTCCCTAGCGCCAGGAACCTTCGGCAACAAAGGGTTTGGCATTGAAAATCTCACCCTTACCGGCAGTGCCAATATCAATGCCACGGGTAATGCTAAGAACAATGTCCTAATTGGCAACAGTGGCAACAACATCCTGGATGGTGGTGCCGGCAACGACACTATCAATGGCAGTAACGGCAATGACACCATTAATGGCGGTGCCGGGGTGGATACGGCTAACTACAACGCCCTGGGCGGACCCGTAACCCTGGGGGCCTTTGGGGTGCTGACTAAGGCAACTGGGGTTGATATGTTGATCGCGATCGAGCAAATTGTGGGCAGTAGCGGTGGTGGCGACACCATCAGCCACGGCGGCATCGGATCCCCGGCCTCCGGCACCATCACCAACCTGGCCACCGGTGCGGTGACGGTAAACGGCAGCACCCCCCTACCCCTATCCTTCACGGTGAGCCAGTTTGAAAATGTCATCGGCAGCGCTTTTGCTGACACCATCACCGGCGATGCCGGTGCCAACTTTCTGGACGGGGGAGCGGGAAACGACACCATCAATGGCGGCGATGGCAACGATACCCTGATGGGCGGCGGCGGTAACGATATCCTTACTGGTGGCAATGGCAATGATCTTCTGATGGGCGGCGGCGGTAACGATATCCTCACCGGTGGCGCCGGGAATGATCGGTTTCGCTTCCTTTCGATTTCCGACAGAGTTGACGTAATCAAGGACTTTTCCTTTAGCTCTAGCAATCGCGACTTTATTGAGATCAGTGCCGCCGGTTTCGGTGCCTCTTCCCTATCTCAGTTCAGTTACAACTCCTCCACGGGGGCCCTGGCCTTCCTGGGCATTCAGTTTGCCACGATCGAAAATAAACCCCTAGGGTTTGCCGTTGACCTTGATGTTGTGTTGGTTTAGCTGCCTTTCCGCCCCGTTTTGCGGGGCGGAGGGAAGCTTGCGGTGGAATTAATCAACTCAGGAGTAAACCCATGACAACCCGTTCTAGCCACCGTCGTCTTCCCCCACCGATTGTGTTTGTGGTGCTTGGTCTGATCCTGTTAGTCACCCTGCCCAAGGTCGCTCCCTGGCGGCGAATCTGGCAACCCTCTGACTCCAGATCTCCGTCATCAACCCAATCGCCTACCTTGGAGGACCGCCTGAGCTTGGGTGAAAAGTTGCTGGTCGCCCCCGTGGCGACCGCCACCAAGCAAGAGGGGGTGGCGGCCTTTGCCAGGGGTGACTACTCCAGGGCGACGGAGCGCTTTCAGCAATCCCTGGTGCAGCGGCCCAATGATCCAGAGTCCTTGATTTACCTGAATAATGCCAAGATTGGTAACAACCCAGCCCTGACAATAGCGGTCAGCGTCCCCATTGGCAGCAACCCCAACGTTGCCCAGGAAATTCTGCGGGGGGTAGCCCAGGCTCAGCAGGAAGTCAACCAGCAGGGTGGTCTCGACGGTAAAAGCCTACGGGTACAGATTGCCAACGACGACAATGACCCCGAACTGGCCCGTAAACTTGCCGATACCCTGGTGGGGAATGGGGATATTCTGGCGGTCGTTGGTCACAATGCCAGTAATGCCTCTTTGGCCGCCGCCCCTGTTTACCAGCAGGGAGGTCTGGTGATGGTGACACCGACCAGTTTTGCCAACCTCTTATCTAACTTTGGTAGCTACATTTTTCGCACCGTACCCAACCTTCGATCAACGGTGACTCCGCTGGTCACCTATGCTGTAGTTATACCTGTTGAGACTTTACTAACGAGGCCTGATTATGATCGGGGTAACCTACCGGCTCACCGTATATCGGGTGGACACCATCTGCTGGTTTGAGCTGTCCTGGGGGCAGGGGCAACGGCTGACTGCCCACCTCCCTTACCCACCCCAGTTGACCAGCGGCTACGAAAAATGGCAACGGGCCTATTTGGGCTACTACAAAACCTCCTGGCGAGGGCGTTCTGGCAGTTCAGGGCAGGTGACTCTGCCGGAGACGGATTGGTCAGCCCTACTGCAGAAGGCGGAAATGGAGCTGCTGCGAGAGTTGCGGCGCTGGTTACGCAGTGAGGCCCTGCATGAGCTGCGCAGTCAGTTGCATAAAACCCACCAGCCCGGCGGCCGGACGACTATTTTTCTCATCTGTGAGCCCTTGCAACTCTCCCGTTTACCCTGGGAGGCGTGGGATCTGGGTGCCGAGGTGGATACCCCGATCGCCATCCTGCGCACCACCGCCAATATTCGGGCAGCGTCGGTGCCCCGCCCCGCCAGTCGGCGGGGGAAACCCCGCATGCTGGTGATCTGGGGCGAAGACCCGAAGCTGGATATGGGCCCGGAGATCACCCTGCTACGCCAGCACGAGGCCCTGTTTGACCGCACAGACCTGCGCCGCCAGCCAACCGAGACCATTCCCGAGGTAAAACAGCGCATCTGTGACACCATAGCCGACCCCCAGGGGTGGGATCTGCTCTTCTTCTTTGGCCATAGCAACGAAGCCGCCCTGGTGGGTGGCCATATTGCCGTTGCCCCCGGGGCCACCCTCACCCTCAAGGAACTCAGCCACCCCCTGCAAACCGCCCAGGCTAAGGGTCTGCAGTTTGCCCTGTTTAACTCCTGCAGCGGCCTCACCATTGCCCAGAACCTGATCGAGCTGGGGCTCAACCAGGTGGTGATCATGCGCGAGCCGATCCATAACCAGGTGGCCCAGACCCTGCTCACCTACTTCCTCGATGCCCTGGCCCAGGGGTTAGATGTGCAGGTCGCCCTTACCCAAACCTGTCAACGGCTCAAGACCGAGGCTCTGTTCCATGCTCCAGCGGCCTACCTGATCCCCTCCCTGTTTTGCTATCCCGAAGCCCCCCTATTTCACCTGGAGCCCCGGGGCTGGCGGGCAACCCTGCAGCGCTTGCTACCTACCCGTCGCCAGGCGATCGCCCTGGGGCTGGTGATCGGCCTCAGCCTCTGGCCCGGAGCCCAACAACGACTGCTGGCGGGGCGTCTCCTGGCCCAGGCCATCTACCGCCAGTTGGCCCTGCGAATTCCCCAGGATGAGCCTCCGGTTACCCTGATTTCGGTGGATAGTGAGTCGATCCGGCGATCGCCGCTGCTTAGTTCCCCCAACCCGATCAATCGTGAATACCTGGCCAGCCTGGTCAGCGCCTTGGGGCGGCAGCGGGCCACGGTGATTGGCCTTGATTACCTGCTGGATCGCCAACACCCCCAGGATCCCCAGCTAGCCGCCGCCCTGCAAGAGGCGGTGGGCTCGGGCCGTTGGTTGGTGTTGGCCAGCCATATTGACCTCCGGGAGAATCGCTACATTCCTGTCCATCCCGGATTGGTGAAGGGCCTGGAGTCCCTGGAGGGGTACGTTAACGCCTCCGATCGCCATGTGGTGTTGCCCGGCTGGCCTGCCATGTGTTATGAGTACTGTCCCTTTACCTACTGGCTGGCCCTGGTGCAGCGCTACCACCAGACCCGCCCAGTCCTTCAGCCCCGGTTAGATCCGAGCCCCTCACCCCCCCTATCCCAGCGGCTGCTGGATGCCGTTGGACAACTGCCCGATGTTACCAAGTCCGATGCCGCCAAGTCCGATATCACCAAGTTGCAGCGAGTGGCCCAGCTACAACTCTCCGGACTGGCCGACCAGATGGAAACCCTGGGTCAATACTGGTTTTATCCCATTCTGGATTTCTCCCTACCCCCCGATCGCATCTTCAAATCCCTACCGGCCTACCAACTGTTGGAACAGACCCAGGCGGGTTTGCCGGAGATCGACCCACAAACGGTTGTGATTGTGGGGTCTGGAGGCTATGAAGAGGCTGGCGTAGGTAGCTTCAGCGACGACCAACCCCTGCCCCTGGCCACCGCCTACTGGCGGCGGCAAGCCCTGGAGCCCAATTCCCTGGGGGTTTTGCCAAAGTTAGAGGCCAACGCCTACCGGGTGCACCATCTGCTGCAGGACCATCTGGTGCGGCCGGTGCCAGACCTCTTGCTGGTGGGTTTAGCCCTGGTGATCGGCAAAGGCACTGCCCTTGGGTTACAAAATCAGAAACGGCTCCGTCGCCATGGCTGGGTAATTCTTATCATTGGAACAGCGACCTGGGGACTGATCAGCGCCGAAATCTTTGTTTCTGCCAAGCTGTTGGTGCCCGTGGTCTTGCCCACTGCCACCGTCTGGATCTACGCCCTACCCCTACTTTGGAGACAACCTTCCTATGGCTAAGCCCCCCCTTGCCTGGCTCACCCTCTACACCCTGGTTAGTTTGACGGTGACTCTGCCCCTGGCCCTGGCGGCCCAGGCCCAGATCCCCAACTCCAGCAGCTATGGCTTTATAGATTGGTTGTTGGGGCGGGGTGGCTCCCGGTCTGGTCGCCGCCCACCCGGTTGGGAAAAGCCACCGGCGGGGTCTCGCGGTGAGATTTGCCTGATTTCCCTACGGTATCCTGAGGAAAACACCCTCTGGCATCGCCGCCCTGTCTTTATGGTGAGCGGCCCCCTGGGGGGGATCGGGGTCAGTGAGGGTGATCGCCTCCTCTGGCGGTATTCCATCCCCCAAGCATCCAGCTCAACCGCCAACCCCCTCACCATAGCTCAGTACAATGGCCCCGATCTGCAACCGGGCAAAACCTACACACTGGAACTCTACGACTTCCTTTCCCCCGACACCGCCCACCATAGGCTGGTGTTTCGCATCCTCGCCGATGCCGATCGCCGGGCGGTGGATCAGGACCTGGAATCCCTCACCTTTACGGCGGTTACCCATGATCAAACCGTCACCACCCTGATCGAACAGCGGGCCGATTATTTCTGGCAACGGCGGCTGACCAACGACGCCTGGCAGGAGTTAGGGGTCATGGCGGCGGCCTCCCCCCAGCTGGCCCAGACCCTTACCACCGCAGTAGAGGAGGTCTGCCACCCGGAGTGATCTGACCTACACCGGTCGGCTATAGCCGCTGCTCTGGGTAAAGCAGATCACGCCCCGCTGCCAGTCCGAGCATTACAGGCGCAGAGGTAGAGATGCTCAGCAAAGGTAGACATGCCCAGATCTGGGTGTCGACGGTTCTCACCAGGCGGGCAGGGGAGGGGGGGAGATCTGCCGCTCTCCCCCAGGAAACGGGCAGGGGCGGCGCTAGGAAACCGGCGCGTTGGCGGGCTGGCTGCTGATTTCCGCCTGGGTGAGTTGGGGCCAGGGGAGGGAGCTATCGCCGGGCCGGAGGATCTGATAAAAAGGTAGATTAAACTCCAGGGCGCCGTTGGTGGGGTTGGTGCTGATGGTTAGTTGGCTACCCTGCACCAGGGTGGCGATCGCCCCTTGCCCCTGTAAGTCTAGGCCGGTCGCCGTTGCATCGGCGGGGAGGAACACCCCCGTACAGGCCCAGTCGTCATCGGTGGTTTGGCCGGAGCCTAGATACACTAACCCAGGGGTGGCATTTTTGATCTCCGGGTCGTAGCCGTAGATAGCCAGGGTGGTGGGGGTGGCATTGCGGCAAACCCCCCAGTCTTCCCCGGTTTCCTGAATGTACTGTTGGAATTGCAGATCGGCGATCCGCTGGTTGACTTCGGCGGCCGTATAGCCAGCGGCCTGGGGATCGAGTTGCACCTGACGCCAATCCGCCAGGGCTTGGGTAATTTCGGCATACTGGGGGCTCTGCTCAGCGATGGGATCCGCCAGGGCGGGGCGGCTGAAGCCGATCGCCCACAGCAGGATACCGGCAAATAGCAGGAAACCCAGGGTATCTTTTAAGACAGGAGGTAGGACAGGACGCATGGTACAGTCTCCATTAAGTAGAGGATTTGATCCGTTGAACGGGGGCCAGGGCAACTGGCCGCGGGGTTGAACGTAATAGGTGCAGGGTGGCGATCGCCATAATGGTTAGGGCCAGGGCGGTTAGCCCCCGGTATTCCAGGGTGTGACTATCGATCAAGATCAACCCCCCCAGCACCATCAGCACAAAGGGAACGACCTTAGATCCGTAACCGGTCAGCAGGGCTGCGATCGCCCCCAGGGTTGCTAACCGATGGGCTACCAGGCACCAGGCTCCCACCAGACTAAAAAACACCGCCAGGGTAATGGCCAGGCCCAACCCACTGCTATTGGCAAACATGGGCATATACACCCCCACATTGTCCCCCCCGTTGGCCAGGGTAATGGCGGCGATGGTGGTGGTTTGGGGAGACAACCCACCCCAGTGCCGACCCACCCCACCACCGGTCATTTCCCCTGCTGACTCGGTTTCGGCGTCGGCTTCAACCCATAGCAACTGGCTAAGACCGATGAGGATGGGCACCACTCCCAAAAGACCAATCCAGGGTCGAGGCAGCAACAGGCCACCCAAAAACCCCGGCAGGCTAAACACCACCAGCAGGGCAAAACCCAGATATTGGCCTACCACGATGTGACGCCTAGCCAGGGCAGGCCCCACCTGGGAGAAAAACAACATCAGCAGCACAATATCGTCCAGGTTAGTGACGGTAAAGGCCATGGCACTACGAACCAGAATGGCGAGGGGATCGGTGATCATGACCGCAACTCTAGATAGGAACTAAAGTTCACCATAGGTTCCCCCAATAAATCAGTCAAACACTAATTTTTCTGGCTTTAATAAACAAAATTTATGCAATAATTAATCATTTCCTCTTCAGGTTTTATCCATTAAGAATAATCACCTTAATCTATCTCCATGAAGATTGATCAACTGCGGATTTTTCTGGCTGTGGCGGAGCATTTACACTTCACTAAGGCGGCGGATTCTCTCTACCTGACCCAACCTGCCGTTAGTGCGGCGGTTCAAAGCCTAGAGGAGCAATACGGTGTCAAGTTATTTCATCGAATTGGTCGTCAGGTTAAACTCACCGATGCTGGAGAACTATTGCAAGTTGAGGCTCAAAAAATTTTAGAACTCGTGGAGCTGACGGCTCAAAATCTGCGAGAACTGAATAACCTGCAACGGGGAGAGTTGAAAATTGGTAGTAGTTTAACCGTAGGTAACTACTGGTTACCTAGCAAAATCAGCCAGTTCAAGCAACAATACCCCGGTATTGATATTAACTGTACCCTGGCTAATGCCGAGGAAATTTTCTCCGGGATTGTTAATGGTTCCTTTGATTTAGGTCTGGTCACCGGAGAGGTCAGTCCCTCCCTGGGGCAATCTCTGGTCACGGAGGTGATTGCCCAAGACCTGGTTACCATCGTGGTCGGTCAGGCCCATGCCTGGTTTCAGCGCGATCGCATTACCCTGGCGGACCTGACCACCACCCCCTGGGTGATGCGAGAGTCGGGGTCGGGCTCCCGCCATATGTTTGAACAAACCCTCCAAGGCTGGGGAATCGATCCTGGCCAGTTGGCCATTAGCCTAATTTTGACCACCAGTGAAATGATCAAAGCGGTGGTTGAGGGGGGGCTTGGCGCCGCCGCCCTACCCCGATCCACCGTGCGGTTGGAGCTCAGGTCCGGCGCGCTGAAGGCCTTGCCAGTGGTTGATCGGCTTGAGCAGCCCCAGCGTGTCTACGAAATGACCCAACCGGTCATTCTGGTAAGACACAAAAGACGGTTCCGAACCCGCATTTCCCGAGAGTTTGAAGCCATCCTGATGGAGGGTGATCAAGCCAATGCTGCCGCAACCGCAACCGCGGACCAGGAACCGGCATAGCCTCTAGAGGGTTTCTACTGCCCTTAGAGGTTGTTTGAAAAGGGCTCAGGTATAATTCGCCGCCAGGGGATCGCCAAAATACTGAATTTTGCGGTGATTATCCGACTCCATAGGTATAGTTTGAGACTCTCTTTGGCTTTTCAAGTAACCTCTTAGGCTGGCGGCGTATAGGCGGAGGAATCCCCCTGAATCCCCTGACTGGAGACACCCTCCATGCTGACGGGTATATCCCCCGCCAGGGTCACCCGGCGAACCCGACGAGGCTGGCCCTCGTAATCGTAAACACCGTAGTGCTGGGTTACCCGATTATCCCAAAAGGCCACATCCCCTGACTGCCAACGCCAGCGAATAGTATTTTCAGGCCGGGTGATATAGCTTTGCAGCAGGCGTAGCACATCGGCTGAATCGGAGGTGGAAAGGCCATGAATGTGGCGGACAAACCCTCCCAAAAATAGCCCCCGTTCCTGAGTTTCGGGATGTACCCGCACCACTGGATGCAGAGTTTCATAGGGAATGGCAGAAAACTTTTCTTGAAAGGCCCTGGCTTCAGCGGAAAGGGATTGAAAGGTCGCAGCATAGTCGTAGGCATTACTGTGGATAGCCCAGGCCTGATCCGCCAGTCCCCGCAGGCAGAGGGGCAAGTCTTGGTAGGCCGTTACCGTATTGGCCCAGAGGGTATCACCACCGATGGGAGGTAACTCCAAGGCCCGCAACACTGAACCCAGGGGTGGACGGTCGACAAAGCTAACGTCGGTATGCCAGAAGTTGGTGCGGGATGGACTGCGACCATAGTCGATGTCAAGCACAGCAGGATGGTCCGTCGGTGGGGCTACCGTGGGATGGGCACTGGTAAGGGTACCAAAATGGCGGGCAAAAGCCACCTGACTCTGGTCATCCAAGGATTGATGGCGAAAAAATAGGACTTTGTATCGCAATAAAAGCCGACGCAGGTGAGCAATTGTAGCCGCATCTAGAGAGTCACCTAAATTAACCCCTTCCACCACAGCCCCCAGGCGTCCACCCAGGGACTTAATCACCAGATGACGAGCGATCAAACTAACAGTGCTCATTAACAGTTACTCCTAAGATAAATTCGAACAACTCTTTCAAACAACTTTTTAGAGGCAGGTTATAGGGTTAATGGCCAACCCATACCTAACCAATAGCCAGAAAGCTAATTAATCTTTGGGCTAAAGCCAAAGATTGTTAAAGTTTCAAAAGATTAACTTCTCTACAGATAGCTAGAGAAAACAACAGTCGCTAATTTAGATTAGCATACCCGACTTGCCATTCAGTAAATTCTTGAATCAAGAAAATCGACTCCTGTCAGAAAATTTTAATTGTTAACCAGAAAACAATTGATTAAAGGATTTAAATTCATTCGAGTCATTGTAGCCTTAGATAACATTCAGACCTATTATCTAATATAGACTACCCCAAAAATACATCAGCATTGACTCTATTGGTGGCTTTAGTGGGGTAAATGTTACTCAAATCACATTCATTAGATTTATAACTTTAGTTAATTGTTTTCCTGACAACAGTTTATTAGGCTGTTTCGAGTTAACCTTATTTATAGTCATAAGTATGTTTTAGTAAGCTATGCTAACAAATTAATTTTACTTAATTGTTCATTCTTATGTAGACAATTTGATATTTTTATGTAAACTTAGTTGAATCAGGTTTCTGGCTTTTGGTTCTATAAACTAATGGTCATAGTTTGTCAGCCTTTAGGAATTTCGAAGGCTTTCTCAAGCTTGCTAATTTGCCGCAAAAGTTCTGGGATATGAGCTGTTAAATGATCTCTAGAGTTATAGCCATTTAGTTTAGGTCAACCCAGTAAAGCTCTGGGTCTGAGCCCATGACAAATGGCACTGTAGTCTTGTCCTGACTGGACTGGCGACTACTATGGCTGGCCATAAATATATGGAAAATCCCAGAAAAATTAGATTAGGAGCGCCAAACTGCCTGATACTCTTGCAGACTTTAAACAGGATAGATACATGAAATACGGAACCAAAGTCACGGATAGCCTGACCACCATGGGGCAGGTGCGAGCGGAGCAACTACAGCAAGCGGCAGAGGAAGGATTTAAGTCGGTCCTAAATCTCCGGGTGGCTAGCGAGTTGGGCTTTTGGAGTGATGAGCAAGGCATAGCAGAATCCCTGGGGCTAAATTATATGCACATGCCCCTGCGACTCGAACAACTGGAAGAAGCGGTTATTGCTCAAATTTTGCGTCAGCTTGATCAGATGCCCAAGCCTATCCTGGTACATTGTGCCGCTGGCATGCGATCCACCGCGATCGCCCTGCTCAGCACCGCCATTGCTGAGCGTCTGACCCCCCAGCAGGTGGTTGGAAAAGCCTATGCGATTGGCTTCCACTACATTGACAATACCCTGGTCAGTCCTAGCCTGCGAGAGCGCTTCTTTGAATATATAGCTTGCCATTCCCAGATCGGGCGTCCAGCGGACCAGCCCTCGCCCTTAACTCCCAGATGGGCAGGAGAATGGGGCTAATTCTTAAAGCCCCAGGATAATTTTATGGCTTCCCTCGCCCCCTCAAAGAAACATTGGGGGTGAGGGACATAACCAGAGCGATCGCCCCCATCCCTCTGAGGGATGGGGGCGATCGGGTTTATCGTTCCATCAGACTTCTGAGTCGCTCAAAGAAACCTAACCCGGTACAAAATTAGTCCCAACTACAGCCTCTTGCACCGATATTTGCTTAGGAATTAACTTCAGCCGAAAGAATCGATCGGCGATTTCTTGCTGGTCAGCGATGGTTCTCGCTGTAATAGGGTTTACCCCGTACTCTCGACGCTTGGTTGCCCGTTCTAAATCACCCACTTCAACCTTCAGCTGGGGAGCTAGGAATTCAGCAACTTCCCTGGGATTAGTATTAGCCCAGTCATCAATTTTCTGAACTTCCTGCAGGACGATTTTAATCAGGTCAGGCTGTTGCTCAGCAAAGCTCCGTGAGGCTAAATAAAATGTGGGGTTATTGACAATCCCTGTGCCGTCAATCAAGGGCCTAACCTGGAGTTTCCTTTCAACAACCGCATAGAAGGGATCCCATATGCCGAAAACATCTACACTACCCTGTTCAAAGGCCGACTGGGCATCAGCCGCTGTGGAAACAAAAACGGGTTCAATATTTTCTAAGGACAACCCCTCCTTCTCCAGGGCGGCTAACAAAAGATTAAACACATTCCACCCTTTGCCGATAGCAATCTTTTTGCCCTGGAGATCTTTAACCGTTTGAATCGGGGCATCCTTGCGAACTACTACAGCTAAGCCCTTAGGATAAGGTGGTTCCTGAGCTACGTACACTAGTGGGGTGCCAGCGGATTGGGCAACAATTGGCGGAGTGTCAGCGGCATGTCCGAAGTCAATACTGCCGACGTTGAGGGCCTCGAGTAGCTGGGGGCCTGCGGCAAACTCGTTCCACTCTACCGTAATGCCTGAGGGCTCTAGTGCTTTTTCTAAGGAGCCTCGTGATTTTAAGATATTCAGGGTATTAAATTTTTGGTAGCCAATCCGGACTTTCTTAGACTGGTTTGGACTAAGGGAGGGGGAAGACTCTGACTGAGAGGGGTCTGGGGCGGGTTGCCTGGTTTGGGCACAGCCGACGATCGTCCCAAAGGTTGCCAGACTAGAAGTTACAAGAAAGACCCGGCGGCTGAGGCGTCTTGATGGGTTGAAAGTGTAGGAAGGTTTTTTGAAGTTCATCTCTTCTCTCCTTAATTTAGGTTCGTTAACTGCAGATGATCCCGCAATGTTCTGCCCTGGTAGTCTTGACGAAACAAATTTCGATGTTGTAACTCTGGAATAATGTACTCAACAAACTCAGTGAATGTTCCTGGCAAATAGGCTGGAGATATTACAAATCCATCACAGCTCTGATCATGAAATAAAGCCTCTAGTTGATCGACAATTTGTGAAGCTGTTCCCACAATTTGTGGTACTAAAACACTTCTGCCATAAAGTTTACCAACCTCTCCTAGGGTGAGTTTTTTAGTTTTGGCAAAATCGAGAACGACTTTCAATAATCCCTTGGTGCCACGACTTTCAATATTTTGAATTGGTTCATCAAGGCAGTGTTTTGAAAAATCATAATTAGCATGGCTGGAGAGTGTTGAAAGACCGACAATCGGATGTACTAGCTCATTATGTAGTGCCTGCTTATCTAGTGCTTCTGACTCTGTTTCACCAGTAAAGGGCATGACCGCCGGTAGAATTTTGCAGTGTTCTGGTTGGCGCTGATGATCAGCAAGCCGAGATTTTATAGCTTGATAGTAGGCTTTCATACTGGCAAAGTCAGGCTGAACTGTAAAGATCACCTCTGCCCAACGAGCTGCAAACTCTTGCCCCCGACCTGAAGAACCTGCCTGAATAATTACAGGTCGTCCCTGGGGTGGTTTAGGGATATTCAAGGGTCCCTTAGACTCAAACCAGGAACCGACGTGATTGATATAGTGAACCTTGGTGGGATCGGCGTAGCATCCGGTTTCTTGATCAAGTCGAAGAGCATCTCTATCCCAACTATCCCAAAGTTGGAAGCAGACAGCCAAAAACTCATCGGCGCGATCGTAGCGTTGATCATGGTCGAGATGCTCTTTCACACCAAAATTACGAGCTTCAGCATCATTCATTGAGGTAACCACATTCCATGCGGCTCGCCCCCGACTCAGATGATCAAGGGTTGCGAAGGTTCGAGCTACATGGTAAGGATGGTGGTAAGTAGTAGACCGGGTGGCCCCCAATCCAATGAATTCAGTGCAGCCGCTCATCAGAGCTAACACGGGCACAGGGTCCATTCTGGTGGCATCCTGATCACCAAATTGAACACCAATTTCTAGATCTAAACCATAGCGATCGGAGACAGCCAGTCGGTCGGCAAAGAAAACCATATCAAACTTACCCCGCTCTAAGGTTTGACCGATTTCTTGATAGAGCTGAGGCTCTAGAAACCCTAAGCTGGAGGATGGATGTCGCCACAGTGCATGGCTATGGGCTGCATTTCCTGCAATCAAGAAAGCCGCTAAATGCATTTGCCTCATCACCGGTTTCAATCCCTTTTAGGAAAGATGTAATTAAAAGTCTCGTAATCAATAGACTTCTTACTGGCGGACATAGAACAGCTAATGCTGGAGCCTGATTCACCTGCGCTGCCTTGCCGGTGGCTAGGGCTATAACTGTAAAATTCGAAGCTCTATATTGAGCATGTTCACTGAAGTAAGAACTGGCTAAGAATCCTAATATTATTCAGCCAATAGATTTTCACGTAGAGTCTTACCCGGATAAGCTTGACGGTAACGCCCTCGCCGTTGTAGCTCTGGCACGACTAAATCAACAAACTCTTCAAAACAACCTGGCGTATAGGTGGCAACGAGCATAAATCCATCTGCACCTCCATCATCCATGTAATGTTCAATGGTGTCAGCAATATCAGAAGCGGTACCAATAGTGATTGGCATACCCATACCCATGGCATAGTATAGAGCAGCTTCCTTAACGGTAATTGGGTCGCCACCCTTGGCGTAAATAATGCTCTCAAATAAACCCTGAATACCAGGTATTTCAATATTTTGAACATATTCATTGAGATCATATTTAGAGAAATCAGGCCCAAAATGACCAGATATCCAGGCTAAAGCACCTTCTAGAGGAATATTGTTCCTAATCTGCTCATATTTCTCCTGTGCATGGGCGCGAGACTCTCCAACAATACATTGGAGACCATAAATTAGCTTGACACTACCCAGTGGGCGGTTGAACTTCTTTTCTAATCGATCATTTAGATCTGTGCTGTATTGCTGCATGCGTTCTACGTTAGGATGCACAGCAAAAATAGCCTCAGCATGCTTAGCCGCAAAATCTCTCCCTCGATCAGAGGATCCGGCCTGCCATAGTACCGGCCTCCCCTGGGGTGATCGATAGCAAAAGGATCGACCTTTGCAATTGAAAAACTCACCCTGGAAATCAACTTCATGAACTTTACTTGGGTCAGCGAAAATACCACTTTGTTGGTCGGCAAGAATGGCGTCTGGTTCCCAGGAGTCCCACAATTGATAGCAAAGTTCCATGTACTCCTCCATACGTTCGTAGCGACGGGAACGATCGCTCATCACCGCACCGTAGGCATCCCACTCACTTTTAGAGTAGGAGCTAACTATGTTCCAGGCAATGCGTCCATCGGAGAGATGATCGAGGCTAGAAAGTCGCCTCACCATAGAATAGGGATGCTCGAAGGCCGTTGACAGGGTTAGCCCAACCCCTAAATACTTAGTCGCTGTTGTAATAATCGGAACAATTGTGGATGGCTCATGGGTAGGACATTGCACAGCCCACTTAACGCAGGCATTGGAGCTCTGTTCATAATTATTATAGGGGGCCAGTTCATCAGCGATAAACATCGCGTCAAATAAACCCCGCTCCATGGTGCGAGCCATATGTTGCCAGTAGGGTGGACGACTCCAATCCCAATTGACCTTATCTTTAGGATGTCGCCACATGCCAGTAGCATGACTATTAACACCGTGTTGAATAAATCCTAGAAGGTGAGCTTTCTTCTTCTCTGTCATGGCTATCCGAGGTCGAAGGTTCTATAGGGAAGGTTAGATAATGCAGAACTTCTAGTTCTGCACGATTAACACTGACTTGTGAGATGCATGGACTACGTAACTGCTAACGCTGCCCAACACAAGTTCAGTAATTTCGGAACGACCACGACGTCCAACTACAATTAGATCAGCATTCCAATCATTGGCAATATCAAGGACTTTTTTGCCTGGATTACCAAAAACCTGAGTTACTTCAGTTTTTACTCCCGCTGAAACTGCATCCTTACTCAAGGAATTTAAAAATTCTAATCCTTCTGATTCAAAGGTTTGCCATCTTTTTTGATAGTCTTCCAGAACTCTATGGTCAATGGCTGGATAGGGCAATGGGGGAGTAATGGGGCTACCCTTCTCGTCCGTAGAAAGCACATGAACAAGATGTAATGCTGCTCCAGTATCCTTAGCTAAGGATAGAGCTTGGAAAAAAACTTCCCTATCGACTTCCGATCTCTCAATTGCAACAAGAATCTTTTCAGCCATATTAGGTTTCCTCATCAGAACATATCTAACTAGATGCTTACCTTAGAAGACCTACAGTGACTGCTTGTAAGCTTTAACATCTAGAAACATAAAGTAAATAATGCCGATTGGACTGAGCAGGCAAAGAATAGGGCCAAGATAAAGCCAATAAGCTCCAAGTCCATAGGACCAAATTACAACTGCGGATGCAACCACCGCTAAAAGGGTATTAGTAATACCACCAGTAAAGGCATCTTGAGAGGTTTTAGTATCTGTACTATAGGTTCGTACAGCATTACTTAAGACTCCAGCCATACCCTTGATGTAGAAGAAGAAAATCACAACACCAATCAGAATAAAAACAATTGTTTCTGGAGAGACAAAAATTCCTGATTCAGCGGTATTAGATAACTTGGGAGAGGCATAGGATTTTGCTTGGTGAGCTAATAGGCTAGTTATGGTAGCCAAAAATAAATACTTCACTGACCTAAATCGAAGACTATTGTCAAACAAATCAGAAAGAAGGAATTTCATTGATTTCTCCACGGATAAAGTGATTTTCTTCATGGAAACAAATTAATTTTCAACATGCTAATTAGCTAACTAAATAGTGGAGGAACCACTATCGAAGTCTTTGATTTGTCGGAGTTGGTTGTAATCAAATTTCTCTTTACCTAACAGACCTAAGATGACTGGAATAATTGCACTAATGACTAGAATGGCAATGCTTCCAGGCAACTCTCCATAGGTAATATGGATGGGCATACCAATTGCGATCGCAGCAATAGTGCCCCAGACAAAACCTCCAGCAGTGGTGCGCCGCCAAAAAACAGACAACATGAAAGGAATCAAAACCGCCGTGCGAATTGCATAGGTAGTTAAAACAATTGTGACGAAGTCTACTCCACTCAAAACGACCAACGTTGCAATAGAAGCCGCTACTACCATAGATAATCTGGTATAGAAGAAGAGCTTATCTTCAGGAATGTTTGGAGCGATAGGCTTAACTACATCGACTGCAGCTATGGAAGCAATAGCGGAGAGAGAACCATCAATTGTGGAATAGCAAGCTGACAAAATTACGAATACATAGCTGAAGATTAACCACGTAGGTAGTCCGATATGGGAAACCACGAATGGACCAACGGCGGCTGCATCGCCATTTAAATGAGTTGTTAGATCAACGTTAAGGGCAATGCCAACCAGGCCTAAAATACCCAAGCAGATGGGAATAGGATAAAATAAAGCCCCTGCCCAAAAAAAGGATCGACTAACCTCTCTCCCTTTGAGCCCCCAAACAACTTGCCAGAAATCTTGGCCAACAATTGTAGCAGTCAGTAGACCCAGTGCTAATGTGATACCGAAACCAACTGCTGCTTCTGGACGAGTCACTGAAAGCAGTTCGCTACCCTTATCGACAACGGATTGCCAGACAAATTCTGCTCCACCAACCTGACTTAAAACAGCTGTAACCACAAAGGCAGCCGGCACTGTAATGAACAGGGTCGTTAGGGTAGAGGTTGAAATTGAGGCCCATAGCCCGCCCAAAGCCGTATATAGCAGAACAATCACAGCCGTGATAATTGCTACTGTTCCCTGGTCAACACCAAACACCGTAGAAATTACCAGAGAAGTACCTTTCAGATTGATGATGATAGCTAACAGTGCTCCAAAAAATAATCCGGCAGTCATCACAATGCGAGCTAACTTCGCACCATTAAATCGAGAACTGACGAACTCACCAATAGTGTAGCCATGGGGCATAGTTTCCTTAAGGCGTTTAGCAAATGGAATGATGGCAATCACAGCAAAGCCATTGGGAACCGTAAACCACCACAGACCAGAGGTCCCGTATTGATAAGTCATGGCAGAGGACATCATGACAGCCATTGCCCATGTCCAAATTGAAATGATTCCGGCTACACCAAATCCAAATCCTAATCTGCGACCTGCAATCACAAAATCGTGAGTATTTCTCACTAGTGTTCTACGAACGTATTCTGCTAATGCCAGCAATATAAGTCCTAAAACAACTAGCGTAATAATACCTTGGACAGGCAATAGGTTGGCTTTTACAAACTCTGTCGGTTGCATAGTTAACCTCTTAGGACTGTGGAAACTAGTAGATTCATGGACTTTTAGAAAAGCGTCTCATTAAAAACCTATCTGCCCCAGAAGGTATAGCTAGAGCCACCTATCTTGGGCAAACTTCGCAGTTAAATATCAGTTTCAACTCAGTCAGGCTAGTCATAAAAGCAGGCTAGGTCTAGCTATCAACCAGCTACCAAGGTTTTATGCTAAAAGCCATTGTTAGCATCGCTAGCCTATGTCTCAGGTGCCCTGAGTCAAGTCTTTTATTCGATGACTTAGTGTCAAATTCTCAGTTTTCAAAGACGTACAACAAACAGTGTTACCTCGATCCTGTATTCCATTTCAAATACAAGCAGACCTTAGCATGGGGCATGGAGAAAAATAAGTCTCTCGAATTACAATTGAGACAATTAAACATTTTTTCAGTAGGTTGATCGTCAGAAACATGTTCGATCGTCGATGCATCATCTTTTCTTTGTTGAATCCTCATAAACTCTCCAGAGCAGTTTGATAAAGCCAACGGTTAGATGCTTCGGTATTTTCCCTTATCTCTAGGGTGGAGAAAGTATAGCTCTGGCTGGGAAGATGGGAGGAGGAATTATCGTAACGAGTTTCACCCCAGTGAAATCCGCTATAGTTAGTAGCTGAGATTGTTCAGGAAGTCCTGCTAGATCAGGCTAAAGTCATTGATTCCTGGTTGCTAAAACCAGGGTTTACACAAGAATCCGAACAGTTCTGTGATTGACTCACCTGCACACCGCTATAGTCATTGAGGGGTCAGTGGTCAGGAGTCCTCTTGACCAAAGCTCTCACCCATAGGAAGTTCCTCCTCAAGCAACCGGGGTCTGGTCAAGGCAAGGGCAATCGGCGGGTCAGGTTACGGATGACGGGCATACCCTAGATCTACAGAGTGGTCACCCCGGCATCATCTCAGCCACCGCTGGTTGCCTCTGAAGGCGGGGGGTTGGCTCCGGGCATTAAATCCTTCAACTCAATCACCGAGCTGGGGTCCGTTCCCAAAATCAGGGGCAAGTGGCCGTTCCATTTTTGTAGGGCCTGGTACCTCAGCACCTCGGTGGTCAGGGTAGATTGCAAAAGCCGGTGGGCCTCCGCCTTACCCCGAGCGAGGTTGATTTCAATTTCAGCCTCCCGGATGGCCCGGCGGGCGACAAACTCGGCTCGCTTGGCCTCCTGCTCGGCAATTTGTTTGGCTTCCACCGCCTCGCGAAACTGTTGGGAAAAATGGATGGTGGTCAGGGCCACGTCATCCACCGCCAGATCGTAGGGGCGCAGGCGATCGCGCAGAGCCTGATCCACCTCCGCCTTCACCTGATCGCGCTGGGTAATCACCGCCTCCGCCCGGTAGTGGGCCATCACCGCCTTGATGGTTTCCTCAATGGCGGGGTTCAGCACCCGATCCACCACAGCGGTTTCTCGGCCAATCCGCTGAAAGACCTGAGCCACCCGGTCGGCGGGGATATGCCAATTAACCGCCACATCGGCGAAAACATCCTGCAAATCCTCAGAAGAGGCCTCCGTAGGAATTTCCTGTTTCTGCACCCGGACGGTTAAATTCTCCACCCGATCCACCAGGGGCACCATAAAATGCACCCCCTCCCCCAGGGGATGGGGCTGCACCTGGCCAAAATGTAGCCACACCCCCCGACTGCCCGCTGGCACCACCACCCAAAAACTCGCCAGTAGGGCTAACCCCAGCAGCAGCAGCAGCACCCAGCCCGCCAACCCGGCTGCCCCCAGGCGAGACAGGGGGTCGGCAGAGGCATGATCCCTATCCACCCCCTTGCTATCCACCTACCCTGGCCCCCCCTGACACCGCCATCCCAACCCCCAAGAGTTCCTGGGCCAGGGCCTCCGCCTGGTCGCGAATCTCCGCCACGGCGGTGGTTTCCCACAGTTCCCCGCGGCGGGTTGGCCCCAGGGTATAGAGCCAGGGGGAGGCCAGGCCCTGGGCAGAATACACCGCCCCGGTGGGGCTAGCTCGCAACCCCAAATGCAGGGGATCGGGAGTGATTAACCCCTGGCTCAGCAGCGATCGCACCAGGGGGTCCGCCAGTTTGGCGTAGTTAAATTGGGGTCCGGTACAGTTAATCACCGCCTCCACAGCAAATTCCTGGTTGGTGGTCTGGCCCCTAGGGCGCACCGTCACCGCCACCCCCTGACCCCTTTCCTCCAGGTTAACCAGGTGACCGGTGTGCAGGTGCAACTGCTGCGATCGCCACAAAGCCGCCACCACCTCCCCAATCTCTGGAGCAATGCGGTGGCGGTGACTATCCCAGTAGGGTCGCAGATGGCGCACAAAGCGCTGCTTTTCTGCCAGGGGCAAGCTCACCCAGAGGGCTTGCCCCTGGTAACGCAAACTATCCAGCACCGCCCGCCAACCATAGCCCAGCTGGGCCGCCCGATCCACCTGACGACGTACCCAGCGCAGCAGCCCCAGGGTGGTTTGGGGCGGTGGCTCTGTCCACCAGGCCGGGTCATAGTCCTGGAGGGCGGTGTGGGGTTGGGGCAGCAGGCCATGGCGAGAAAGCAGGTGAATCTCCCCTCCATAGCCGCGACCATGGAGGGCCACAATCCAGTCGATGGCGGTTAGGCCCATGCCTACCAGTAACAACCGCCCTTGACCCATAACCGCCTCCAGTTTGTCTGACCAGCCGGAATCAATATAGCGGTGACTCCGGTAGAAATCACGGTTAGGAATCGCCACAGACCCCGGCGCCGGGTTACCCAGGGCCAGCACCACCTGATCGGCCATCAACACCTGACCCCTCCCCAGCCTGACCTCCACCCCAGGGGGGCCAGGCACCAGGTCAACGGCTTCATCCTCGTAGCTGTCTAGGGGCAGGGGGGCCGCCTGGTGGGCTGCCTGCAAAGTCGCCTGCACGTAGGAGCCAAATAAATAGCGGGGCACAAAGGACTGGGCGGTGAACTGGTCATGCCCCTGCTGGTGCAACCAGTGGAGAAAGTGATGGGGCTCAGACCGCCGCAGGCTGACCCCATTCACCGGCACATTCAGCAGATGGCAGGGCAGCGGGCTACTGTAGGCCACCCCCCGACCGATCCCATAGCGACGCTCCACCAGGCTGAGGCGCAGGGGCCTGGCCCCCGGTTGTAATAGCTGGAGCTGCAAGAGCTGCAGCGCCACCAGAGCCCCACTCAAACCACCGCCAATAATCACCACCGATTGAGGCTTTTGGCCTAATGTCATGACAGTATTAGATTCAATCTAAATTCATTTCGACTTGAATCTGATTATAATCTTACTTTACAAGTTTTTGTATCCCTGGGTGCTCTTCTATGGTCAACGCCTACCCGACAAACCCAATTCCTAATGTTCTGGCCAACGCTTTACGTAAGGAGGATTCCGTGTCCGATCATGCCCCTCTCCACCAGGCCATGCGCCTAGCCAGGGCCAGGTTAGAAGATGTTTCAACCCACCAAATTGATCGCCTACAACAATTGACCGGCAGTCAATTCAACCGGCGTTACTACCTCTCCACCAGCCCCCAGCAGTTTTGGTGGCTGAAGTCGGGGGTGGTGCGCACCCTCACCTACCAGGATGACGGCACCATTATCGCCCTGGGGCTTTGGGGGCCGGGGGACCTGGTGGGTCCCTCCCTGTCTAAGATCAGTCCCTACCTGGTGGAGGCGATTACCGACGTGGAGGCGGTCAGTATCACGGAGGCCGACTGGCAGCCGCCCCCAGAGTTACTGAGCCGCTATTGGCAACAGACCGAGATTCTGCTGCTGGCTCGGGCTAACCGGCGAGCTGACGTGGCCTTACTGGAGGTGTTGCAGTGGCTAGCCCACCGCTTTGGCCTACAGGTCGAGCAGGGAGCCCTGATTAACCTGAAGATCACCCACCAGGACCTGGCGGACCTCAGCGGCCTGAGTCGGGTTACGGTTACCCGGCTGCTCAGTCAACTGGAGGATCAACAGTTGATCCATCGTAAGTCTCGCCAACTGATCGTGGCGGAAACCGGCGAACACTGGCATTACGACATCTAAAAACCAGGACATCTGAACCTGAATCAAAACCAAAATTCAATCGAGATTCATTTGTAATTGAAGTGACTGACAGCCTATCCCTGCCATGGAAAGATAATCCTACCCATGAGTATGGAGATTAAATGCAAGCACTGAATCAGAGCATCGGGCTCCTTCCTGCCACCCTGGCCCCAGAACTGGCCCCAGAACCGGGGGCGGCAACCAACCGCAAGGGGGATGGGTTTAAGAATTTAATCGATCGCTGGGGTCCCCATCCTGCCGATCCAAGCCCGATCACCACTAACCAGGGTCACCATCGTGACCTTCAGCAAAGGCTGTTGCTGTTCACCCTGGGTACATTACTTTTCCTGTTTGCGGGGGAACTGGGTTGTGGCTACTGGAGTCACAGTCTGGCCCTGATGGCTGATGCTAGCCATGTCGCGGTAGACGCCTGTTCCATCGCGATGAGTTTACTGGCAGTCTGGTTATCCCATCGTCGATCCCAGCCATCCTCCCCCCCCAGCCCTGATCAAATTGAAATCTACGCTGCCCTGATCAATGGCTGTAGCTTGCTGATCCTGGCCCTAGGGTTAGGGTTTGAAGCCCTCTCCAGGCTATACCGGGGAGACACGGAGGTGCTGGGTATGCCCATGCTATGGGCGGCCTTGGTGGGGCTACTGATCAATATCATCAATGCTTTATGGCTGAAGAGCTGCGCACACCATAGTTTGAATCTACGCAGTGCCTTTCTGCATATTCTGGCGGACGGGGTGAGCTCGGTCGGGGTAGTCCTGGGGGCGATTTGCGTAGCCTGGCTGGGATGGAACTGGGTCGACGGAGTTATTACCCTACTGGTCTCCGGCATGATTCTAGCGGTGACTTTGCCCCTGCTCATAGAAATCCGTGGGCAGTTGGGCCAGGTGCGTGACCATAATTCCCTCGCCCTGCATCTTAAATCCTGTAACTGTAGCAACCACCCCCTCAAGGTGGACCTGTCTGTGATCTTGTTCCCATCTTTAGAGGATATGATTTCATGACCAAGCACTTTTCTTTCCTGACCCTGCTGTTTGTCGCAGGGGCGGCAATTGTTTTTGGCCTGACTACCCTGGCCCATCCCCCCCGAGCATTGGCGGGGCTACCACCGACCAACGAAAACCGCATTACCAGCCTCTACGATGCCTTTAGTGCTAACGACAATCTAGAGCAGGACTGGGGCTACAGTGCCCTGGTGGAGTATAACGGTAAGCGCATTTTGTTTGATGCAGGTAACAATGCTGACCTGTTCAAACGCAACGTGGACAAGCTCGGGCTAGATTTGCGTACCATTGATTTTGCCGTGCTCTCCCATCCCCACGCTGATCACCTCAGCGGGTTTAACTATCTGGCTCAGGTTAACCCTGACGTTAAAATCTACCTTCCCTTTGACCTCCACGCCCTGGGGGCATCTCCCTCGGTATTTCGATTTGGTGGGCCCGATTCTAATGCCGCCAGTGCTCTGCCCCCAGAGCAACGGTACTACGGTACTGGAGCTACTGAGGTCAACCTTCTCCCCAGTGGTCGGTTTTACCGGGCCAGGAATGTCGAATATCTTCGGGAAAATTTAGATGTCGCCCCCGGCATCAAGATTATTGCCACCAAGTCCCCCTATCTGGGGGGCTTTAATGGGTACCCACCTAATTCTCCCGAGAAGCCTACCCTGAGTGGTTTGCCGGAGCTTTCCCTGAGCCTGGACACTTCTCAGGGTGAGGTGCTGGTGGTGGGCTGTTCCCATACCGGGGTGGAAGAGATTATTAAGGCTACCCGCAACGCCACCGGCAAACCCGTGGATACCGTTGCCGGTGGGTTCCACCTTTTCCCCTACGATCAGGCCTACGTGTTAGCCCTGGTGGACAAAGTTAAGAATGAACTGGGGGTCAGACGGGTGTCCCCCTCCCACTGTACCGGACACCTGGCCTTTAAGGCCTTTAAGGATGCCTACCAGGATCGCTATATCTATGGTGGGTTGGGTTCTCAACTGATCTTCCCGGCTTGAGCCCCAGGGTAAGGCGGTGGCTTGAACCCTAAGGTCGAGATTCGCCCGATTACCCCAAACTCACCAGGATTAATCCGACCAGGATGACGGCGGTTCCCAGTAATCGAGGGGTTGGGCAGGGTTCCTGTAGCAGGACCCTGCCTAACACCGTACCGATGGGAATGCTTAACTGGCGAAAGGCGGTCAGATAGCTGACGTTGCTGGCAAAGGCCAGGGCGGTGAGGGCCAGGCCATAGGCACAAACGATGCCGCTGCCGGCGATGGCGGCGGCCTTGATCTGCCCTGCCCAGACCTCCGGGAAGGCTAGATATTCGCTTGGGGTTGCCAGCACCGCCAGCCCTTGCCAGACCAGGGCGCACAGGGTTTCGAGAAATAGATAGATCAGGGCGATCGCCAGCGGGCTGAGGGGGGCGTCGCCCTGCCGCAGAATTGCCAGAGCCCGATCATCAATAATCGTATAGCCGGCTGACCCAGCCGCCGCCAGCAGAGCCAGGCCACAGCAGGGGTTTAGGTAGTTACGGGGATGAAAATCGGCAAACTGACCCATGGGTAGCAGGAAGGATCCCAGGATCACCAATGCCATGCCGGTCAGGGCCCCAGGGCCGATGTCATGCTGCTGGCCGAGGGCCAGGGACACCGCCACCACCATCAAAATTGATGAGCCCCGCACCAGGGGATAGGCAACGGATAGATCCCCCCGGCGGTAGGCACCGGCCAGGGCGACATAGTAGACAGCCAGACAAAGCCCTGATAAAACCAGGGACCCCCAGACCCCCAGGGGAATCTGGGCAATAGCACCGGCGTAAACTATCGCCCCCGGCAGGAGTAACAGTACCCCCGCCAGGCTAGCCAGCAGAAAGAAGCTCTGGGAGGGGATCTGGTACTTGCAAACCAGATTCCATCCAGCGTGAATACTGGCGGATATCACCAGTAGGCCAATGGCAATCCCAGACATCCTGGCTTAAGTTCCTGGGTATGGGGTATCGGAAAAAACACTACAGAAAAAGGTCACCTGTATAGTGCTCAGCTGCCTGGACTGCTACCAGATAGTCATCGATGGGGCCCGTCCCCCCCACCACCAGGGCATAGGTAATGAACCGTAGATAGTAGCCAATATCCCGCACGCATTTAGCCTTACCCCGGTCATCGGCGGCATAATTGGGCCCCTGCAACTGGGTGGTGTAGGGGAACTTTTGGTAAACCGCATTGGCGGCCCCCTGGGTCAGGCTGTCGGCCTTACTGGCCAGGGCCTTGGCAGCGCTCAGGGTAGTGGCCGCCTGGCGAAAGCGGCCAAAGGCAACCTGCAGTTCTCCACTACTCAAGAATCGGCCTTGGGAATCAGCGGTGTTAATGGCTTCAGTTAAGGGTGTTTTTGACATGGCAAACGTCTCAATAATCGGGTCTCAGTAATCGGGTCTCAATACTCTTCTGCACAAGGCTGCTGGCCAGATCTAAACCACGGCGGCGGCGGCTCGATCAAAGTAGGTGCTTAACTCTGCAATCAAAGAACTGCAGTCACCGGGGGTAATATCCGCCGGATCATTCACGATCCGAATGGACTCCTCCTTTAATTTTTCAATCCCCGCTGCCACTGAGGCCCCTGGCGTCCCCAGGGCCAGGTAGGTCTCCCGGAGACCGTTTAGGGCGCGGTCCTCCAGGATGCTGGCATCCCCGGCAAACAGGGCATAGGTGACATAGCGCAGAATAATCTCCAGATCCCGCAGGCAGGCCGCCGCCCGCCGATTGGTGTAGGCATTACCGCCGGGGGCAATCAGTTGGGGTTGTTCAGCTAAAGGTTGACAATTAAAAATCATCGGACTGGCCCCATAATGGTTATGACCCGCCCAAGATGGTTTTGCAGATTTACAAGGGAAAACCGCCCCAGGCCATCCACTAAAGCCATAGTTTTCAGTAAAGTAAACTGTAGCTATCTAGCTTAATAGCGTGGGCAAAGTTGCCGGTTTAAGCCCAGGGCAAACGGCATAACGACGCTGCTCTACCGAACCGGCGACGGCTCTACCATTCCCCACTAGTGGATGAATAAAACAGTTCTAAATCAGAATTTAGGTCTGATCTAGATGCGTTTATCCATGGCGGGAGGGTCGTCAAAGTCATGGGTAGACTCTGGCAATTCCCTTGTATTTCAAGAAAAAAGACCAATCAAAACATGGTCAGACCGGAACTAACGTTCATGTCTGTTTTACTTATACAATAGTTTTGAGGCAAATTTTCAAGACAGTTAAATTTTAATTTATATTAAAACCTATTTGTTTGTGGGATTACAAAAGCATCTTTCTTGTTGGACTATTTGTTAGTCCAGTTACAAATTACAGGGAAAAAGCATGGGGTTGATAGGATCATGGTTGCAAACTATTAAAAGTGTTTTTAGGATTACACATTGGCATTGCCTACCGAAGGGATGGGCAACTGGGGTGATCCTGCTGCCGGGGCGAATTAGTAATTTCGAATTTAGAGAAAAATAATCCCTAGGAATTCCATGGAGTTTGATTACAATTGTAATTCCCCATACCGGTGATTTGCTCGATGCCATGGCACACTAACCACGACTATAGCCCTAGCCCGGGGAGGGCAAGCTAGCCGCCCTGGGCTTTTGGTGGCTGGCCACTGACCCCATGGTCTGGGCTGGCCAGCCCTCAACTTGACCGGTTTACCCTGTGTTCGGCGCGCTGGTCAGGCAGGGCTGCAGTTTCCTGATGCACCGTTATTAATCTGCTTTATGACCACAGTTGAGTTGCAGGTCCAGCCCGTGGCTGGCCGTATTGGAGCCGAAGTCGTCGACCTGAAATTGAGTCATGCCCTGGATGACGCGACCATCAAGGGGATTCGCCAGGCCCTGGTGCAATATAAGGTGCTCTTCTTTCGAGATCAACACCATCTAGATACCCCCAGTCAGATTGCCTTTGCCCAGCGCTTTGGCCCCCTGACGGGGGCCCATCCCACCCTGCCGCCCCTCGACTACCAACCGGAGGTGTTGGATCTAGACTACGGTAAAAACCACGCCTACGCCAATTACTGGCACACCGATGTCACCTTCGTCGATCGCCCCCCCATGGGATCTATCCTCAGGGCGGTGGAGCTACCTCCGGTGGGGGGAGACACGATCTGGGCTAATACGGTTAGCGCCTATCAAGATTTACCGACGCCGCTGCGATCGCTGGTGGATTCCCTCTGGGCGATCCATAGTAACGCCTACGACTACGTCACCGGCGTGACTAATCTAGACGAGGAATTCAAGTACTATCGCCAGGTGTTTGAATCCACCGTGTTTGAGTCTCTCCATCCGGTGGTGCGGCTCCACCCAGAGTCGGGGGAGAAATCCCTGGTTTTAGGGGGGTTTGTGCGCCGGTTTAAGGGGCTATCCCAGACAGAGTCGGAGGATCTGCTGCGCACCCTGCAGGGCTACATCACCCGACCCGAAAACACCGTGCGCTGGCGCTGGCAATTGGGGGATGTGGCCTTTTGGGATAACCGGGCTACCCAACACTACGCGATCGCCGACTATGGTGATCAACCCCGCCGGGTGCAGCGGGTCACCGTAGTGGGGGACCTGCCGGTCAGCCTGGAGGGCCAGACCAGCGTCGCCCTGAAGGGGGACTCCGCCCAGTATAATGGGGACCTGGCCGTGGCCTCTTAAGCAGCGGCCACGGTTCAGGAAGGCACTATTCAGGAGTGACATGCCATGTGCCAGTTGCTGGGCATGAACTGTAACGTGCCTACGGATATTTGTTTCTCCCTTGAGGGCTTTTGTGCCCGGGGCGGTAAAACCGACGACCATAAAGATGGTTGGGGCATTGCCTTCTTTGAGGGCTTGGGGTGTCGCATCTTCCTGGATGACCATCCCTCCAGCTCCTCCCCCATCGCGGCCTTTGTTCGCCAGTATCCGATTCGATCGATGAATGTCATTGCCCACCTTCGCAAGGCCACCATCGGGCCCATGGGCCTGGAAAACTGCCACCCCTTTAAGCGCGAGCTCTGGGGTCGGTACTGGGTGTTTGCCCACAATGGCGACCTCCCCAGCCTACCGACCCCCGGGGAGGGGGTTTATCGTCCGGTGGGGTCCACCGATAGCGAGCGGGCCTTTTGCCTGATCCTCAATACCCTACGGCAGAGCTTTGGTAGCCATAAGCCCAGCATCGCCGATCTCTATCCGGTGCTGCAGCGGATTACCCAGGAGATCGCCAGCCATGGCATTTTTAATTACCTGCTCTCCGATGGTGAGCATTGCTTTGCCCACTGCTCCACCAACCTCTGCTATATCCTGCGCCAGGCCCCCTTTGCCCCCGCCCACCTGATCGATGAGGACATTACGGTGGATTTCCAGGAGCTTACCACCCCCAGCGATCGGGTGGCCGTGATCGCTACCACCAGCCTAACTGACAATGAAGTTTGGACTCGATTTGAGCCAGGTCAGTTACTGACCTTTCACCAGGGTAGACCCCTGGACCCCTTGCCATAGCCCCATAGCCCCCAGGCCCGATGGCCAGAATTGTCACCCCTTTCCCCATCCCTGCAATTACCATGGTCCTACATGCAGTATGCCTGGCTATTTTTAGCCAGCCTATTTGCTGATGTCACCAAGGTGATTTATCTAGACGCCGACACCATCGTGCTGGATGATATCACCGGCCTGTTTGACAGCACCCATCTGACCGCCGCCAGGTACC
>Ga0172376_10001576_pt1 | contig 29022 bp, 20 predicted proteins | sample Lak35m_FD_121114 | JGI IMG/M metagenome (GOLD analysis project Ga0172376, IMG submission 121114) | Freshwater microbial communities from Kabuno Bay, South-Kivu, Congo - kab_092012_35m | ecosystem: Environmental > Aquatic > Freshwater > Lake | place: Democratic Republic of the Congo: South-Kivu...
AATTCCCTCTCCATAACGGTCTTTGATTTCCCTCGTGATCGCTAAGCTTTGCAGTTGGAACTCGATCACTTTGTCATATTTGCCGAGGGAACCGTAAGCGGTTCCCAGATTTCCCAACGCATTCCCCTCACCGAGGCGGTCTTTGATTTCCTGCGCGATCGCTAATCTTTGCAGATGGAACTCGATCGCTTTGTCATATTTGCCGAGGGCATCGTAAGCGAGTCCCAAATTTCCCAGCGCATTTCCCTCACCGCGACGGTCTTTGATTTCCCGTGCGATCGCTAATCTTTGCAGATGGAACTCGATCGCTTTGTCATATTTGCCGAAAGCTTGATAAGCATTTCCCAGATTTCCCAGCGCAAGTCCTTCAACTCGTTTATCTTTGACTGCCCTTGCAATCTTTAAAGCTTGCTGAAAATTATCAATCGCTTTTTGATACTGATTGAGATCGTTATAGGCAACACCAATATTAGTAATTGCAATTCCCTGCCCCCTCAAGTTATCAATTTTCTTGAAATCCTCTAACGCCGCCTGACAAGACAATAATCCCTCTTGAAACTTTTGAGCATTCAAGTTATCTCGACATGACTTCAAGATTCGATCTTCTTCTGCTTTGCGCTCATCTGCTGTTTGCGCCAGCACTGTCATCAAACCCAAGTCAGACGGCGACACCATGCCCAAAACTCCAGTCAAAGCCACAAACACCAACGCATAAAATCGCGAAGCCATAGGTCAAGTCAAGGAAAAAGTAGAAAGGAAAAAGGAAAAAGTGGGCGAGGTTTAGGGAGGGTGACCACAGGCCCAAGCTTTGCTAGATTAATATATCACTAAATTTTCTTGTGTCTTCATCCTCCCGATTTTCTAAACTTTAATCAATCAATTTTGACCATCACACCCCACCGGCGGGTTTTGCAATTACATTCTACATTCAGAACAAAATCACCCACAACCCCTGCTCTTACAACCATTCGTCCATATAATGCGATCGCTAAGGGGCATTCTATGATCCTCTCTTGATCGCTCAGCCCTACTCGATCAGTGATGATGGGGTAAATACTGCCTACAATCCATTACCGATCGCAAAGAATGCTGACCAGTAAAAGGGGTGCTTATAATCCTTTGATTTAATCAGCGAAACTTGCGCTCGGCGTAGTGCTTCCGTAGCCGTGACATCACCTTTTTGTAGTTCTTGATAAAACGCTGCCATCAGTGCCTGTGTACCAGCATCATCGACTTTCCAAAGAGAAGCGATCGCTTGCTTTGCTCCTGCTTTCTGAACTTGATAGCCAAAACCCAAAATTTCTACGCCACTGCCGAGTTTTCCTACTCCAGTTTGACAAGCACTCAAGATAATCAAGTCGATATTGGGAATCTGCCAGTTGGTGATTTCATTGAGGCGAATTTTGTCGCCATTGCCAAAAATAATGAAGGAGTTATCTGGTACACCAATGTTAAATTCGGCATGGGTGGCGAGGTGGAGAATATTATGGTTTTTAAATTTGGACTCGATCGCTTGACGACTAAATTGCTCTTCAATGAGAGTGACTGAGTTATTAAATGAATTGGCGATTGATCGCACTTCTCTAATAGTGGCGGGTAAAGCAGTTTGACCAAATTTCTTCTCTCCTGCTTTACCACCAAAGGCTCCTGCAAGAATATTGGGTTGTATCTTTTGGCTCGGAACAAAGTCAAAGAGGCTGTAGGCGATCAGATTACTAATGCGGTATTTCTCAGCGAGCCATTGTTTGCCATCATAGAGTGCAGCGATGGGGATATAACGCAGTTGTCCATCGGGAGCATAGAGAATGGTGGTAGCTTTGGCTTGAATGAGTTCAGTTTCGATGGGTTTAATTAACAATTGGTAGAGTTGCGCCGCAGGTTCCTTGATATCTTCAGAGCCAGCATCAAGGAGTGCTGATCTAAAATCAATCACCAAGGTTTCTAGCTCTTTTTGAGAGACTTTGACGGTGCGACTAATGGGGACAGTATTGGGTGAGAAGAGGATGATTTCAAGGCGATCGCCTAAAATTAATGGATAGAGTAAAGCAGTGCCTTGAGGGATTTGTTGGAGATAGTCAGGAACTTTGTTGATATCAGATTTGGGAAGTTGTTGGATTTGGTTTGCTAGTTGTCTGTTAATTTCAGGGCTATTCTCAAAGTTAACTGCTAAAAGCTTATCGCTCATCGCTTTCTCTGGGTCTAGAAGTTGGACACCCTGCGCCGATCTGTCACTACCTTTGATATTTTTAAAATAGTCTTCGAGTTCTTGGACTTTGAGTAGGTCGAGGACTTGCAATGCTTCCATGACTCGTCCTTGTTGGAGGAGTATGTTGGCGAGACGTTTATAGCTGCTAGAGACAGTTTCTAAATAAGATCTTTGGATGTCTTTATCGAGTGCGCGGATGTCTTTACGGATTGTTTCACGGACATTTACTGATTGTTTGTAAAACAAAATTGCCAGATCTGGATGTTTGGCTTTGGACATCATAATTCCTAAATTTGATAGTGCTAGACCTTCTCCATTAAGATCTTTGACCTCCTTTGCGATTGCTAAATATTGCTGCAAGAAATCAAATGCTTTGTCATATTTGCCAATAGAATAGTATGCGCTTCCCAGATTTCCTAGAGATTTTCCCTCGCCCAGACGATCTTTGATTTCCCGTAAGATTACCAAGCTTTGTCGCAAGAAGTCGATTGCTTTATCATATTGACCAATATCTTGATATGCATTTCCTAAGTTTCCCAGAGTCTGCCCCTCACCCAGACGGTCTTTGATTGCACGCACGATTGCCAAACTTTGCTGATACAGATCAATTGCTTTATCATATTTACCGATAGCTTGGAAAATGATTCCCAAATTTCCTAACATACTTGCCTCACCAAAACGGTCTTTGAGTTCCAGTGCAATTGCTAAGCTTTGGAGATTGAATTCGACTGCTTGATCATATTTGCCAAGAGTTCGGTAAGCTTCCCCCAGATTTCCTAGTACAGTCCCCTCTCCTTGACGATCTTTGATTTCCCTTAAGATAGCTAGAGACTGCATGAAGAATTTGATGGATTTGTCATATTTGCCAAGGAATTGGTAAGCAACTCCTAGATTTGCTAGAGCTTGAGTCTCGCCTCTACGATCCTTGATTGACTCTGCGATCGCCAAACTTTGCAGATGCATCTCAATCGCTTTGTCATATTTACCAAGGGAAGAGTAAACAACACCCAGATTTCCCAGCGAAACTCCTTCACCACGACGGTCTTTAATTTGTCTCTTGATCGTCAAACTTTGCTGATGGAAGGCAATCGCTTCTTCATATTTGCCAAGAGAGTGATAATTATTACCCAAATTCCCTAGAGATTGAGACTCACCGAGAAGATCTCTAAATTCTCGCTTAATCTCTAAACTTTGCAGATGCATTTCAATCGCTTTATCGTATTGACCGAGAGAGGAGTAAACAACACCCAGATTTCCCAGCGAATTTCCTTCGCCTTGACGATCTTTGAGTTCTCTCTTAATCGCCAAACTTTGCAAATGAAACTCAATCGCCTTATCATATTTACCAAGGGAATGGTAGGCATTGCCCAGACTCCCTAGAGAATGGCTCTCACCTTGACGGTCGTTAAGTTCTCGTCTGATCGTCAAACTTTGTAGGAAGGAATCAATCGCTTTATCATATTGACTAAGATTATCATAAGCAACTCCCAGATTTCTCAGCGAATTTCCCTCTCCACGACGGTCTTTGGTTTCTCGCTTGATTGCCAAACTCTGGAGATAGAACTTGATTGCTTCATCATATTGTCCAAGGGAATCATAAATTATTCCTAAATTCCCTAGCGCTGATCCCTCTCCAAGCCGATCCTTGATTTCTCGATAGATTGTTAATGCTTGCTGCCATGACTGAAACGCAGCTTGAAATTGGCTGGTTTGATACTGTTGAATTCCTTGCTCTAGCAGCTGATCTGCCTCTGCTTTGCGATCTTGATTTGTTTGTGATTGGACGCTTTCACTCATCATTATCTGCACTTGCCCACAAGCCAAAAAAGTCAACATCGCAATGCCAACCATCTTATTCATTGCCGATATCCTCACATTTACATCAAAATCTTCGTTGGACAGACAAACAGCATAAAATGGTATTCCCCAAAACAGCTATTCGTTACAAAAAATATAACCAAATATTCACCAATAACTTGTAGATATTGTCTTGGCTTTTCCCACTCAAGACAGGGTATAGCGGTTTTCACTTTGCCGTAGGCAATATGAAAACCGCCATACCCTCACTAGGAGTGATTTTTTGTTTTCAAATGAGTACGTACTCATTTAAAAACCGCTATAGTGCTAAATAGGTAAGGATAGGCAGTTCCAAGCGCCGCTCATCTTTACCGCAATACATCCTTTCCTTTTTCGGACTACCATATTTTGATATCGCATCATCGGGAGTAAATGCTTCTTATCACTCATAACAAAAGGTGGGCTAATAACATTACAATGCTGATCGGTTAACCTAAGACTAGCGATCGCCAAAACTTTTAAAAGAGCATCATGACTTCAAGCGCACAAAACCACCCCACATTTTTACTCGTTGACGGGCATTCCCTTGCGTTTCGAGCCTTTTATGCCTTTGGTAAACATCCCGAAGGCGGCTTAAGAACCTCAACAGGAATCCCCACTAGTATTTGTTTTGGTTTTTTGAAATCATTAATTGAGATGCTCGATCGCGAAAAACCCACGGCTGTGGTGATCGCTTTTGACCTCGCCACACCCACATTTCGCCATGAAATTGACGACACTTACAAGGCAAATCGGGCGGAAACACCTGAAAGTTTTATTCCTGATATGCAGAACCTCCAGAAGGTTTTAGCAGCAATGAATTTGCCAGCAATTACTCAAGCAGGTTTTGAGGCGGATGATGTGCTGGGAACATTATCACAGGTGGCGAGTGCTGAGGGTTATACCGTCAAGATATTAAGTGGCGATCGCGATTTGTTTCAGTTGATTGATGCGGAAAAGCGGATTTCGGTGCTGAACATCGGTCAAAAAGATAAGATTGTGGAATATCATGCCGATCAGGTAAAAGAGCGTTTAGGAGTATTACCCACGCAGGTTGTAGACTATAAGGCTTTATGTGGTGATGCTTCTGATAATATTCCAGGGGTACGGGGAATTGGTGAAAAAACGGCGATTAAATTAATTGAGGAATATGGCAGTTTAGAGAATGTTTTGGCAGCCATACCGAAGATGAAGGGAGCCGTTAAAACTAAGCTAGAGCAAGGGATTGAAGCTGCTAGACATTCGCAGTTTATGGCGACAATCAAAACTGATGTGCCGCTGCCAATGGCGATCGCTGATTGCCAATTAACAGGATTTGATACCGCCGAATTAATTCCTTTATTAGAAGAGCTTGAACTGAAAGCTTTTGTGAATCGAGTCGATCAGATTCAAGCAAAGTTATCGGGGAATTATGAAAAAAAGCCCTCAACTCCAGCCACTCTGACAAAAAAAGAGGAGAGCAAGCCCTCTCAAAAGCTTGATGTGGAGGATGAGGAGTTGTGGTTTGACTTTGCTAAGCAAGAAAATGATCAAGCGACCGCCGCGAATGCTTCGCTTAAGTTAGATGTACAGATTATTGATACGATTCCTAAATTAGAACAGCTAGTGGAAACTTTCCGCAATACTAAACAGCCTATAGCATGGGATACGGAAACTTCGGCACTAAATCCCTTTGAAGCGGAACTAGTAGGAATTGGTTGTTGCTGGGGGGACTCCATTAGTGAAGTTGCTTATATTCCTTTGACCCATAATGAAGGGGAAAATTTGCAATGGGAAGAAGTAAGAGAAATTCTGAAACCTATTCTCGAAGATGCTAGTTATCCGAAATACTTACAGAATGCCAAGTTTGATCGCCTGATGTTTAAGGCAGCAGGGATTGAACTAGCGGGCGTTGTCTTCGATACGATGATCGCCAGTTATGTAATTGATCCTGAAGCTAGCCATAAACTTGATGACATGGCGATGGACTTGCTTCAAATCCGCACTGTCAGCTACAAAACTCTAGTTGGTAAGCGCAAATCGATCGCCGAAGTAGATATCCCCTCTGTTGCTCAATATTGCGGCATGGATACCTATACCACCTATGGCATTAAACCAATATTGGAGAAGCAATTAAAGGAATCTTCTGAACTTTGGGATTTATTTCAAAGTGTCGAGATGGCCTTAGAGCCAATCCTTGCAGAGATGGAATGGTGCGGTATTAAGATCGACAAAGAATATCTAAGTATGTTCTCGCAGGAATTAGAAAAAGATTTAGACGCTTTAGAGATCGCTGCCCATCAACAAGCAGGAAAAAAATTCAATCTTAATTCTCCTAAGCAGTTGAGCGAAATTTTAGAAGAAAAACTTGGCGAAAAATTCACGAAGAAATCACGCAAAAGCAAGACAGGCTATTCCACTGATGTTACTGTTCTCAACAAATTGGAAGGTGAAGATCCTCTCATTGACACGATTCTCGAAAATCGCACCCTTGCTAAACTCAAGTCCACCTATGTTGATGCTTTACCATCGCTGATTCAACCCAAAACTGGGCGCGTACATACTGATTTTAATCAAACTGTTGCCTCAACAGGTCGTTTGAGTAGTTCTAATCCTAACTTGCAAAATATTCCCATTCGTACAGCTTTTAGTAAGCGGATTAGAGCAGGATTTTTGCCTGAAGAGGGTTGGATATTAATGTCGGCGGATTATTCGCAAATTGAACTGCGGATTCTTGCCCACTTGAGTCAAGAGCCAGAATTGATGAGAGCTTTTAATGCGGGTGAAGATGTGCATACTGTCACCGCTCAACTACTGCTAGAGAAAGAAGAAGTAACCAGTGATGAGCGTCGCTTGGCAAAAATTATTAACTACGGCGTGATCTATGGCATGGGAGCACAGAAATTTAGCCGTGATATCGGTGTACCTGTAAAAGTAGCGAAGCAGTTTATTGAGAAGTTCAATCAGCGCTATGAACGCATTTTTACTTATATGCAGGATCTAGAAGTTGAGGCAGAACGAGACGGCTATGTGAAAACAGTTTTAGGAAGACGACGCTATTTTCGGGGGCTTAGTCAGGTTGGCGGCTATCAAAAGGCGGCGCTGCTGCGATCGGCTGTCAATGCACCAATCCAAGGAACTAGTGCCGATATTATCAAAATTGCAATGTTGCGGGTAGATGAACTTTTGCAAGACTATCAAGCACGATTATTATTGCAAGTCCATGATGAACTTGTGTTTGAAGTGCCACCCGATGAAGTTGCCGAATTACAACCCAAAATCAAAGCAGCGATGGAATCAGCAATCGAACTTTCAGTCAAGTTGGAAGTGGATGTACATACTGGCAAAAACTGGATGGAAGCCAAATAAATTAGCCTAAATTAGAAGTAGTGCAAAGCACTACTTCTAATTTAGGAACTCAAAGTCTTCTCAATGCGGCGATCGGGAATCAGCCACATGATTGCCACAGCAACATACAACATTAAAGCTAGCCATGAGTTCACAAAAGAAAGTAGAACTGCTACTGCATAAATCACGACGGATATCTTACCTTTAAAATCTCTGCCAAGAGCGATCGCCAAAGCAGATTCCTTACCATGATGCGAAACCAACACGCGACTGAGAATGTAATAGGCGATCACTGACATTAGTAGCACTACTCCATAGAGTGCAACTGGCATAGCTGCAAAAAAATTCTCGCCTGTCCATGCTGTGACAAAGGGGATTAGAGATAGCCAAAATAGTAAATGCATATTAGCCCACAAAATCGCACCATTGACCTGCCTGACAGCCTGTAGCATATGGTGGTGATTGTTCCAATAGATTCCTATATAAATAAAGCTGAGGACATAGCTCAAAAATATGGGAATTAATGGACGTAGTGCGGCTAAGTCTGCTTCATGGGGTACTTTTAGTTCCAGCACCATGATCGTGATAATAATGGCAAGCACACCATCACTAAATGCCTCTAATCTGCCCTTAGTCATTGATTACATGGCTCCTCTAGTAGTAAAACCTGTAAAGAAGTTGTGCCCCTTAAGGGGCACAACTTCTTTACGGATAATTATAGATTCCTTAGCCAGTTTTGATGATGTCTAATTTTCTTATACCAATTTGCGAAATTGTGACAACACTTTTGTGGATAAAAAAACAAACCCAGTAAGAGTTTCTAAAACTAAAAATGGCTATGCCATTTTTAGTTTTGGTATTCGCTATAGGTCACTAGGATTTAGTTTTTCGTATTTTTCAAAGGGTTGGTGAATCCAAGGATTGTCATCTAGAAAGTCCACATAATAATCTGGCTTTGCTACAGAGCAAGCCTTAAACCATAAAACTGCCGATCGCACTTCCGTAATTGCAAACTCTTCATGCTGCCGCAGCCATTCAAGAATTCGCATCATGGTTACACCCGAATCAACCAAATCATCTACTAACAAGATCCTTTTGCCGAGGGTATCAGTAGTCATAGTGATATTACTAGCGATCGTTAATTCCCCCCTTTCCTGAAAGTCTTTGCCGCCATAGGACGAAGTCGAGAGAATCGCCAGAGGCTTGTTATAAATCCGCGAAAGCATATCACCAATGCGTAACCCTCCCCTAGCAAGGCAGAGAATTTGATCAAATTCCCATTGAGATTGATAGATTTGGGCTGCCAATTTCTCGATACTGGCGTGATATTCTTCCCATGAAACGTAAAGGTCTGACATAGTTGCGGATTTAGTGATAACCCAGAAATTAAGTAGCAGTGTATACGACTGCATCTAATTTTTGGCTTTTTGGTTTTGATTAGGATTCTTCAATTTAATAAAAAGTCAGATTTTTTATGACCTAGCAAAGCCTTGCCACAAAAAATCACTTCTTTATTTTACTGCGCGTCCATTGAGTACTTATAGTATCAATTAGTACATTCAATTGGACTTGTCGAAAAGTAAGCATTAAACTAGAGATAGTTGAAAATCAGATAGGGAGACAAGATTGTGGTAGCTGCTATTGAGATTCCTTCTATTGCAAATGTTGCTAAGAAGTCGATTGAACGCCGACTCACCATCCAAGTAGCCGAAATCGCGGCAGACACGACCACCATTAGATCGCTTGATTGGGATCGTGATCGTTTTGATATCGAGTTTGGTTTGCAAAATGGCACAACCTACAACTCCTACATCATTCGTGGTGAAAAACTAGCCCTAGTTGATACGTCCCACGCCAAGTTTCGTGAGCTATATCTCAATACCCTTAAAGAGCAAATCGATCCTGCTCAGATTGATTATTTGGTAATTAGTCATACGGAGCCAGATCATAGCGGCTTGGTTAAAGAAGTATTAGAGTTAGCCCCCAATGCTACGGTGGTAGCGACAAAGGTAGCGTTGCAATTTCTTGGTGAGTTAATTAATCAGCCATTTAAGCAGCAAGTTGTCAAAAATGGTGATCAAGTTGATCTAGGGAATGGTCATATTTTGCAGTTCGTAAATGCGCCGAATTTGCACTGGCCAGACACAATGATGACCTTTGATTTGGGAACATCGATTTTGTACACCTGCGATATTTTTGGAATGCACTATTGCAGTGACGCAATTTACGATGAAAACTTAAAAAGAATTACACCAGACTATCGCTTTTATTACGAATGCTTGATGGCTCCCAATGCGCGATCAGTAATTTCAGCAATGAAACGGATGGATGAATTACCACAGGCGGAAATCGTGGCAAATGGACATGGCCCATTGCTACGATATAACGTCAAAGAACTAACGGAAAACTACCGCCAGTGGAGCCAAGCCCAAACTAAGGGCGAAACTAACGTTGTAGTTTGCTATGTGTCTGACTATGGCTATTGCGATCGCCTCTCCCAAGCGATCGCGCGCGGAATCGCGAAAACTGGTGTTGCTGTAGAAATGGCAGATCTTAAGGCGATCGATTTACAGGAATTACGGGAACTTGTTGCCCATGCATCAGGTTTAGTCGTCTGTACACCCCCAGCATCGAATACCCACGTGGAAACGGCGATTGGAGCCATTCTTGCCGCAGCCAGCGAAAAGCAAGTAGTTGGACTATATGAACCGCATGGCGATCAGGATTCATCCATTGATTTGTTGAATAACAGGTTTAAAGATTTGGGTGTAGCCACCGCTTTTCCTGCTATTAAGGTACGCGAAAATCCCAACGAAGCTACCTATCAAATCTGTGATGAAGCGGGCACTGACTTAGGGCAATTGCTAACTCGTAAGCAAAATATCAAACAACTCAAGGCGCTCGATGCAGATCTTGATAAAGCTTTGGGACGTTTAGCAGGTGGTTTGTATATTATCTCGGCTGCCAAAGGCGGTGCACGCAGCGCGATGTTAGCCTCTTGGGTTGCCCAAGCTAGTTTTAAACCATTAGGCTTTACGGTTGCAGTGGCAAAGGATCGGGCGATCGAGTCATTTATGCAAGTAGGCGATCGCTTTGTTTTGAACGTGCTAGAAGATGGCAATTATTCAAAATTGATGCAGCATTTCCTCAAGCGATTTGCTCCTGGGGCGGATCGTTTTGAAGGTGTCAAAACCCAGCTATCGAGTTTCGGCGCACCAATTCTCACTGATGCCCTTGCCTTTATCGAGTGTGAAGTCATCAGTCGGATGGAATGTAGCGATCACTGGGTTATCTATGCGATCGCTGAAGAAGGTAGAGTATCGAAACCTGAATCCCTCACCGCCTCTCACCACCGCAAAGTTGGGAATCATTACTAAAAAAGAGGGCGCGAAGCGCCCTCTTTTTGCAGGCAACAAGGGCGCAAAGCGCCTTTGTTAGTTGGGGTAAAAATCTTGATTAAAAACTTGAGCAACATTATAAGGGCACTCTGACGGTAAATCATTTTTATCCAATGGTGTCTCTTTAACGACTAGGGCGATCGCTTGTTTATAGGATTTAGCGATCGCTTCTTCTAGGTAAGGCTTGAGGCTAGGATTTTCGCTAACCAGTTCGAGTATTTCCTCCCGTTGCACATCAATAGTGATTCTCCAACTTTTACCCCGCAGAGATGGCTGATATTCCCACTTGAGCAAATGCCCAATTAAAACTCCAAACCGATTTCGCAATTCCTGCTTTTGCTGTTTACCCAAAGACTCTATTTCCTCCGCGAGATTTTCGAGATCTAGCCCTTCTAACTTGCCGAGTCTGAGTAATTGAGCTTGTTCCTGTGTCCATGCGTAGAAATCTTGCTCGTATTGATCTTTAGCTTGTCTAGTTAACGGATAAACATCATTTAACTTGCTTATATTCAGCATTTTTCTTCTCCCATGACAGGATATCGCAACGGGCAGTCTATGCTTACACTATAGCGTTTTTGATTTCCTACACTTTACCAAAGCGCCGATCGCGTTCTTGGTAATCAATCAGCGCTCGATGAAACTCATGGCGATCGAAATCTGGCCAAAGTGTATGGGTAAAATACATTTCCGTGTAAGCCATTTGCCAAAGCAAGAAATTACTTAAGCGCATTTCACCACTAGTCCGAATTAACAGATCAGGATTATGGTTTCCTGCGGTGTAGAGATGTTGCTCAAATACATTTTCATCAATATTTTCGGGCTGGATTTCTCCAGCTAAAGTTGCCTCAGCAATTTGGCGACAGACCTTAACGATTTCGCGGCGACTGCCATAGTTGATCGCGACCGTAAAATGAATGGCTTGATTATTAGCTGTCGCCGCTTGCGATCGCTCTATTTCTGACCGCAAAGACTTAGGCAAAGAATCAAGGTCACCCACAAAGGAAATGCGTACTCCTTCACGGCACATTTCCTCCAATTCACGGCGCAACATCCGCTCAAATAAAACCATCAAGAAGTCAACTTCTTGAGCAGGTCGGCTCCAATTTTCCGTAGAAAAGGCATAGACCGTTAGGGCTGCAATTCCCCAATCTTTGCAGCAGCGTAATAAATCCTTCAAGGCATCTACACCCTGACGATGACCAGCAATTCTGGGCATTCCCTTTTGCTTTGCCCAACGTCCGTTACCGTCCATAATTACGGCTACGTGCTTGGGCAAGCGTTGATGATCGAGATCGGGTGGCAAAGTTTGCAATAGCTTAGCTGTCATTTCTTTTCTGACGATTTTCGGCTTACCATATTTTTGAGGATTGAGTTTGACCAGCGCCAATTAAAGCTTGGTACTGTTCTTCCTAGGGTAGTTGGACGATAGTTACCTAGTTTAGTTTCTAAGATTTCTCGTAGACGACTACTGGAGATTGGACGATCTAATATGCCATTTTCCGCGATCGCAATCGATCCTGTTTCTTCTGAAACAACAATACAAAAACAATTTCTCACGCGATCGGTAATGCCCATAGCAGCACGGTGCCTTGTACCAATTTCTCGTGAGGCGGCTCGTTCCGAAATTGGCAAAATTACACCAGCCGCCAGAATGCGATCTTCGCGAATCAAGATAGCTCCATCATGTAAAAGCGTTGAAGTTTGAAAAATTGTATGCAATAGCTCTTTTGATAATAAAGCGTTAAGCTTCACCCCTGGCACGGAAAAATCACGATCATCAATCGGTTCACCTGTCTCAATAATCATCAATGCGCCTGTACGGTTTTGCGATAGCTCGATCACAGCGTCATTAATTTCTTCAATTACTGAGTCAGTTTCCACAGGCGATCGCCGATTGGCTGTCGGTTGAATCAACGACAGTAAATCGCCACGTCCTAGACGTTCTAAAAATCGGCGTAGCTCTGGTTGCAAAATTACCGCCATCGCCACGGCTGCTCCAACTAATAATTTATCGAGCACAAAATTGAGCAATCGCATACCAAGGCGATCGCTTAACACACTCGCAATAAGCAAAAATATGATCCCCCTCACCATCAATAGGGTGCGGCGATCATTGCTGAGGGACAGCATGAAGTAGATCAATCCCAATACCGCAAGGATATCGATCCCCCTCACAATGAATGCAATTGAGTTGATATTAAACCACTGCATTCATTGCCCTCTCATTCACAACTCAACTCCAACTACTTCTGTAATACCAACATAAACCGCATATAGGATTTATTAGTCTAGTGAAGTATGGGTTGGGTTCCCCAACCCTTGTACCTCGCTTGCTTGAAAAGCGCTATATCCGTTTTATGTTTTTAAAACCCTGACTGAATTTTATTTTTTTAATTCACAAAAGTATGACAACTTTTGTGAATTGCTACATTACCAAAACATAAACCAGCTAAGCTTTTATGTTTTTAAAACTCTTACAGCCTATAGCGGTTTTCAAATGAGTGCTTACTCATTTGAAAACCAAAAATCACTCCTAGTAAGGATTTTGAATTTTTATTTTGCCTACGGCAAAATAAAAATCGCTACACTTCGGCTTTAAGGGATACAGAAGAGATTTTGAAAGTGGTGCTTCGCACCACTTTCAAAATCTCTTCTGGGTTTTAAGTTAGTGCAAAGCACTGTCCTGTTTGTTATTTATAACAAGTTAAGAAGTAATGTAGCCATTCCTTAACCTGAAGCCCCTTACTGGGTTGGACTTTTATGAACTAAAAGTGCCGTCATGCTTTTGGGGATTGGCATAATCTCTCAGGTAGACAATCTTGACGCAATAGATCCTCACGAGTTTCTCGCTTGATGATCAAACTAGATTCACCACTCCCTACAACCACAGCTGCAGGCTTTGGCAGCCGATTGTAGTTGGAAGCCATGCTGTAATTGTATGCGCCAGTTCCGAATACCACGAGAATGTCACCAGCATTAGTCTCAGGCAATTGAATATCTTTAATTAAAATATCACCTGATTCGCAATGCTTACCTGCGATCGTTACAGTTTGCGACAAGGATGCACTCATGTGATTGGCTACCACAGCGCGATATTTTGACTGATAGGTAATCGGACGAGGATTATCCGACATGCCTCCATCAACAGTGATGTAGGTACGAATATCAGGAACCGTTTTGCTGCCGCCGATTGTATAAGCAGTTACACAGGTCGAGCCAACTAGCGATCGCCCTGGTTCACAAAGTAGTTTGGGTAATGCTAATCCTGCTTTAACAAAAGCATCGTTTACACCAGCACTGACAGTTTTGACCCATTCTTCGATGCTAGGAGGATCATCAGACTCTACATAGCGAATTCCAAGTCCACCACCAATATTTAGCTCAGAAAATTTCAATCCGTACTTGTCGCCAGCAAGTTTAAACCACTGCACCATCACGCCGCCAATATCTTGATGTGGCTGCAACTCAAAAATTTGCGAACCAATATGAGCATGAATACCAATGCAGTTGAGGTGAGACTGAGCAACAAAAGCAAATACCGCTTCTATTTCATTGGGATCAAAGCCAAATTTACTATCAATATGCCCTGTTTGAATATATTCATGGGTATGGCATTCAATCCCAGGAGTCAAACGCAACATGATCCTTGGCGCATTAAAACTTACCTCAAGGGATTGCTCTTTAGCCAGATGAGCCAAAGTTTTTAGCTCATGCCAGTTATCTACGACAATGGTGCATCCTGACTCTAGGGCATAGCTAAGTTCATCAGCAGATTTATTATTACCATGAAAATAAATCAAACTTGGTGAAACTCCAGCCCGCAAAGCGGTCAAGATTTCACCTGCGGAGACTACATCAATGCCTAGCCCTTCAGAACCGATGATTGCACAAACCGCTAGGCAACTCCATGCTTTAGAAGCATATAAAACCTGAGCCTCTCCTTGATAATGCTTGGCAAAAGCATCTCGATATTGCTGACAAGCTGTTCTAAGACTGACTTCATCCAAAATATAGAGCGGTGAACCATATTGGCTCACTAAGTCCACTACATCACAACCACCTATTTCCAGATGATCTTTAGAATTAACTATGGCAGTTAAGGGCAGAAGCTGTTGATTAGGAGACAAACTATCTAAGCTTGAATTTGGATTTTGCAATGAACTAGATTGAAATGTGGAAATGGTCTCTTGTCTGAGACTGGGTAGAACTGTAGTCATAAAATATCAATAACCATAAATTTGAGCAAAGTTTTCCTAATCCATTATAAAAAATAGCGGCAATTTTATTTGGACAGCGGCAATATAGCGGTTTTCATTTTGCCGTAGGCAAAATGAAAACTCAAAACTCTTACTAGGATTGTTTTTTATTTTCAAATAAGTCCTCACTCATTTGAAAACCGCTATAAAGAGTATTAGGGTAAGCATTGCCCACCTTAATACTCTTTAATCTATTTTTTCTAGGTTGAGCGATCGCTGTAACTCTTCGATCTCATCTTTATGGGCGCGTACTTTGAGTCTGATCTCAGGCAAAAGTTGCAAACTAACTTGACGTTCGCGAGGAGTACCACGCCAGTAAAACACACCAGCGATCGGCGAAAAGATCATCAGCCATAACCAGAGATTTTCCAAATCAGGGATGAGAATACCTAACACTATACCCAGACAAATTAATCCAACTGCTGCGAGTATTGTCAGAAATATTGCTAAGAAAAGACTTGGCTTTACTTGACCTGCGAGGGTTGCAACATCGCGTGCTGGATCAATCTCAATTACTTTATAAGCTCTTTGCTGAAAATGATCGCGCACTTGCTTCAATAGGTGATCATCTGTAACTTTTTCTAAAGTGAATAGTGCATCAGTTGTGCGATCGCGGATAGAGCCACGCAAAAAAGAAATTAGCCCAATAAACAATAGAATTGTTAAGAACAGGGTAGAGTATATTGTCGGAATAGTTGCAGGCATTCGTGCTGAGATGTGATGGGTTGTGATTACAGTGCGATCATAGCGGATGCAATAGGTGCTTCTAAAAGATAATTGCTGATACTCAAATTTTAAATTTGATATATCATCCTGATTTTGATATAAAGATTAACGATCAAGGGTTCAACGATTAAAGCTACTTAGGTAAAAACAACGATGACTGAATATCCTAAAGCTACCTATGTAGGCAAGTATGTCGATGATTCGTTTAAACTTGCCAAATTTTTTAGAGTACTCCGCAAGCGTTGGATCGTCATCGTCGCTGTATCGGTTACCGTATTTGCTGGAAACACTTACTATACATTTACTAGAACTCCACAATATCGCTCAAGTGCTTCTCTGCTAGTCAATACGACGATCGCAGTTTCAGATATTCAACTCCCAACTCTACCCACTAGCAATGTAGTCAACCTAGGTACAGAGATTGCGATCCTCAAGAGTCGCCCTTTGATTGAGATAGCTGTAGCCAAGATGCAACAATCTGCATCAGCAAATAGCTATAAAGATATAGATGCGCTGACAATCATGAATGGATTGGACGTAAAACCTGAAAAAGACACGATGGTTTTGCGTCTTACCTATACAGATAGCGATCCCAAACGGGCAAGGGAAGTCTTAAGTGCATTAACCCAGACTTATGTTGAATATAGCTTAAAAGATCGCCGTACTAAATCCAGTTCTGCGATTAAATTTATTCAAGATAAGTTACCACAGGTTAAGCAGCAACTTGATAAGTCAGCATTAGCGGTTACACAATTCCGGAAAAACTACAATATTGTCGATCCTGATACCTATGCTGCATCCGTTTACAAAATGCGTGAGGCTTTAGAAAATCAAGCTCAAAATTTACAAATTAAAATCGCTCAAGTCCAACAACAGTATGAAGCACTTAGCCGTCAAGTTGGCAAATCTCCAGAAGCAGCGATCGGCAGCGCCATCTTGCAACAAGATGCTCCTTATCAATCCTTGGTTAGACAATTCCAAGAAGTTGAAACTAACTACTTTTTAGAACGAACTCGATTTCGCGAAGATCATCCTACTGTTATTGCACTCAAAGATCGTCGAGACGAACTCTATCGATTGCTGGAGACTCGAGCTCAATCAGTAGTTGGCGTGAGAGGCGTTACAACAAATATTACTAATGAGCCGAATAGTGTAATTCAGCAAAATTTAGCTTCCCAGTTATTTGATGCTCAAACTAACCTTGCCGTCAGCCAAGCTCAACTAGAGAGTATTCGCAATGCACAGTCTGAGGTTGCTACCGCTTTTTCTAAGATTCCCCAGATTCAGCAAAGGTATGTGGAAATTCAAAGACAACTTGCCCTTGATACATCAACCTACAATAAACTGAGTGAAAAGCTTGAAGAATTAAGAATTTCTGAGGCTCAAGAAATTTCATCTTGGAAAGTTTTGGAAACTCCTCTTATTCCGATTAAGCCATCTTCTCCAGATATCGAGAGGAGTTTAATTACTGGAGCAATTTCGGGAATCACATTAGGAATCTTATTTGCTCTGCTACTCAATCGCTTAGATCAGCGTATTCGTGAGGTGGAAGAAGTAAGGGAAATAATTGATATCCCTCTACTTGCTTCAATTCCGATGACAGAAATATCCTCTTTAATCCCAGCAAGTAGCCAAGGGATATTGCCATCTAGTAGTTATTATGCTTTCAAAGAAGCGCTGGGTTCGCTGGCTTTAAATTTGCGTTACTTAGGTACTGACGACATGATGAAAGTAATCGCTTTTACTTCATCTGTACCCTCTGAAGGTAAGAGTACTTTGACTTATAATCTTGCCAATGTTCTATCGGCTCTGGGATATAGAGTTCTCTTGGTTGATGCCGATATGCGAAAGCCAACCATTCATAAGTTAGCGAGACTAAGTAATAAAGTTGGTTTGTCTACAGCTTTAGCTACAGCTAGTTTATGGCAAGATCTGATCCAGGCAGGAGATGATCTAGGTAATTTGCATATTTTAACATCAGGTTCTCTTCCTCCAAATCGCATGCTATTGCTAGAGTCCAGTAAGATGGCAGCGCTACTACAAGAATGGAGGCAAGAGTATGACTATGTATTAGTTGACACTCCACTTGTGATTGGCATAACTGATGCTCAATGTTTGACCTCAAAGGTTGATACATTCATTTTAGTAGCGGCGATTAATCGTTCAACTAGAAGTGGAATTTCCCGCGCATTAGAAGTCTTATCGACTGCAAGAGCGAATATTTCTGGTTTATTAATTAACATGATTGGTTCCTCTGATAGTGAGTATCACTATAGTTACTACAATCATTACTACCTGAATGCCTCAGAATCCGAAGAAGAGGAATCTGATACGGAAGTAGAAGTTATCGAAAATCAAACATAATAGATGCGGCACAAAGGGCCGCATCTATTATTATCTTAAAAATCTACACCACGTTTGAGATCTACGCCTTTTTCGGCATAGTGCTTATGACAGACCATTTCTGAATGAACAGATGCAAGATCAAAGTAGGCGGGCTGATTGAGGCAACGTCCTGTAATGATCACTTCGGTATCGCGAGATTTTTTGAGTAAGGCTTGGCAGATTGGCTCGACAGGTAACAAATCTAGATCGACAGTGGGATTAAGTTCATCAAGGATGATCGTTTTGTAAAGTCCTGAAGCGATCGCTGCTTGGGCAATTTCCCAACCACGTTGAGCCTCAATGCAGTCCATTTCCTGCTGTTGGCCACGCCAGACGATCGCATCGCGTCCACAGCGCTGATGATCGATCACATGGGGATAGCCACGCTTGAGAGCGGCGATCGCTGCATCTTCGGTATAGCCAGCGCCACCCTTGAGCCATTGCATGATCAACACACGATGGGATAAATCGCGGCTAATGCCTGTACCGATCGCCTTTAGCGATCGCCCTAAAGCTGATGTGCTTTTACCTTTACCCGCACCTGTATAAATTTCAATTCCTGTCACATCATATTTTTCAGCATGGGCATCGTCATGCGATCGCATTTCTGAATGCAAATCGGCGATATCAATTAATGCTTGGGGTGCGCCGCGTCCTGTGCAGATTACTTCGAGATGGGGTGGTTTATGTTTTAAGTCTTTAGCAACGCGATCGACGGGGATTAATCCTAAATCAAGAACGGGATTAATTTCATCGAGGACAACTACAGAATATAGTCCTGAAGCCATTGCCCCTTTGGCGATCGCCCAACCACGTTCAGCTTCTTGGCGATCAAAGGGGGTGACATGCTCAGCGTCAAAAAATTCAGCGCGACCAGTTCGCACATGGTCGATCAAGTGCGGAAAGCCTTGCTGCAATGCAGAAATCGCCGCATCTTCAGAATATTCCCGCTCAGCCCCCTTGAGAAATCGCAATAACAAAATTCTTGTGCCAAAGGGTGATGTGTCGGACATGCCTAGCCCTAGCGATCGCAGGACTACGCCTAATGCTGCCTGTGATTTGCCTTTGCCTGTGCCGTCATAAACATGGATTTGTCCGATCTCACGTTCGGGACGCACCTGTGCGGTCATGATGCCAATTGCTGCCATGCTTTTACTTATCTCTTTTCACAACGCAATACAATAATATAACAACCCCAAGCTCAGAGTAGCGACGTAAAGCGTCGCTACTCTGAGCTTGTATAGTACAATCCGAATAGCTAGGATACTTCTGGGATTAGCTGATGCTACAAACAGATCGCCAATATCTACCCACCAGCGACGAATTACCTGATTCCGATGATACGCCTGTGGATAACGAAGATCAGAATTTTGTACCGAATTTACTATTGTTCTTACTGGAATATATTTGGAAAAATCGTGATGATTGGTATTTTGGTGTGGATATGGGTATCTATCACACCACTGGCGTAAGTCCTAGAGTCCCTATAATTCCTGATGGATTTTTGAGTTTGGGAGTGGAACGGCGCAAAAATGGTGGATCACGCAGCAGCTATGTGATGTGGGAAGAAGAATTTACTCCACCGATTTTGACCTTAGAAGTTGTATCCCATAGCTATGGTGATGAGTATGAAAAGAAACTAGAGATTTATCGCAAATTAGGTGTCAAATACTATGTGATTTACAATCCTCAATTCTGGCGGCGGGATGGACATTTGCCCTTTGAGGTTTATAAGTTGGTTGATGATGAGTATCAATTGCAAATTGGGGAGCCTCTATGGATGCCAGAAATCGGCTTAGGAATCGGACGCGCTATATTGCCAAGCGATCGCTTTAGTCGTGAAGTTTTAAGCTGGTTTGATCAAAAAGGCGATCGCTATCTCACTACTGATGAGCAAGTTGATTTAGAAAGACAACGGGCTAATGAGGCGCAGATACATGTGGAAGTGTTGATGGCAAAGTTGAGATCGCTTGGTATTTCTGAAGATTAAAAGAATATAGTTTTCTGTTGTGGCTAATGTTAGAGTCCACCTCTTAGAGCCAATATATTTGTGTCATGAGAAAATTTGCAGCGCGATCGCTCAATCTGCATAAATTCACATTTTATACCCAAGCGTAAACAAAACGATATTTTCTAAATCAGCGATTACCCCTGAGTCTAACTGCCCCAATCTTTTAATCAATCGAGTCTTATCAAGCACTCGAAGTTGATGACAGAGTGCAACTGAATCTTGGCTTAAGCCAGCTTGATCGTTAGAGATTAACAAACAAGTTGGCAAAGCTGCCCGCCGTAAGTTGGTTGTAAGAGGAATCGTGATGATAGTGCTGGTGAATTTAGAGACAGTATTCTCTTGAAAAATGATAATTGGACGAGTGCCAGCTTGCTCTGAGCCTCGAGTTGGATCGAGAGTCGCCAACCATATTTCACCACGCACCACTTTCATTTTTGTCCTCACTGTTCAAGAGTTCAGCATAGTCAGAAACCCCTGCTTCAGCTAGTTCTCGATCTTCTTGAGCGAACTCTTGATAGAGATTAGCAAACTGACTAATATCAACTGTCTCTTGACTAAATCTTGTTTGAAACTTGATAAAAGCAATAAAATCTGCAACTTGCCTTAGTTGTTGATCATTAAATTGGTCTAATTCCTGCTTAAGGTACTCCTTAGTGATTACTGTCATTGCTAAACACCTTGCAAATTCTCATCACAACTTCTCGCTCGATTATAAAATAATCTGGTTTTCCGTTGTGGCTAATGCTAAAATCCACCTCTTAGAGCCAATATATTTGTGTCATGAGAAAATTTGCAGCGCGATCGCTAATTACCATTACAGCTATGACCACCACAATGTTAGCTGTGGCTACAGCAGTGCGATCGCAATCCAAGCCCGCAACACCAAACGCAACAACATCAGTCGAGATCTCACGACCAGACAAACCAGCAACTTCTTCAAGCAAAAAAGCTAGTTTCGTTAAAATGTTTGAAGACATTGCGATCGCCCCAAACTTTACGCCGAAAATGATCGAACTAAGGGGGATTAGTGGCGGTGGAGTTGAGACTCAAAAAAAATCTGGACGCAAACTAACCGAGACAGGAGACTGTATTGGTTTTATTGACGCAGAACCCGATCACAAAATCACCTTAAAAAGACCGTTTCGCTCTCTAAAACTACAAGTCAGAAGCTCTGGTGATACAGTCCTGCTAGTGCGTGGTCCTGGTGGTAGTTGGTGCAGTGACGATGTTAGCGATCGTAACCCAGAAATTGGTGGCGACTGGTTAGAAGGAACCTATGAAGTATGGATTGGCTCCTACGAAGAAAATACCTCTTTTCCTTATTTGCTACAGCTTACAGAGCAACCATAAAACAATTAAAGGCAGCACTTCGCGCCGCCTTTACAGCAATTACCAATCAAACGAACCTCAGGAAGATTTTTGAAAGTGTTGCAAAGCAACACTTTCAAAAATCTTCCTGGTTTGGGTTAGAGCGCAAAGCGCTGTAATTAAATTGGACAACCTAAAGTTTGGCGACTGTCATTTTTGGTGAATGGGTGTGTACCACTCGCGATCGTACAAAGATATAAACGAGTGCGATCATCCAAATTCCGAACCCCTGTAAATTCCGTATCTGCACAGGTTCGCAAATTCTTGAAAATTGCACCCCGCAAATTTGTACCCCGCAGATTAGAACCCTTCATAATTGAGCCTGTAAAATCAGCCTCTATCAGATTTGCACCACTAAAATTAGTAACACTGAGATTAGCTCGAATAAATTTACTATTAGAAGAGTTTGACCAAGTTAAATTTGCCCAACTTATATCTGCATCCGAAAAATTGGCTCCTCTGAGTAAAGCTCCCCTCAGATTGGTTTCAATCAAGTTAGCACCTGTCAAATTTGCCTCAATTAAATTAGCACTACTCAGATCAGCTTTATTTAAGGTCGAGCCACGCAAATCAATACCGATTAAGACAACACTGCGTAGTTGAGCATTACTGAGATCTATGTTAGAAAAGTTACGTTGTCCCTGTCTATATAGTTCCAACAGTTGCGCGACTTCCAAAGCGTTTACTCCTAACAAAATGGCATTGCTTAATTATTTTGAGGTGCGGCAAATAAAAATATATCGATCACCAGCAACTAGCAAATTTATTTGAAAATTTCGGTCTAGGCTAAAATTTTAGCTTACTTTAAGCTTTCATCTCAAGCCAAAATCATAAAAGCCAGAAATTCTCATTATTAAAATCGGTTTTTTGAAAGCCCGCCGTTGGCGGGCTTTCAAAAAACCGATTTTGGTGTTTCCAGCGCCGAAGGCGCTGGAAACACCAAAATCGGTTTCATAGAATTAAAAGCCGCTTATAACCACTATCGAGATCGCGATCATACAAAGATAATGATGTTGCAATGGCTTGAGTCATATTGCCTCATTTAGTCTGGAAAACGCTATAAAATATAAGTTAAATATAAACTTTAATAACAGCGACTTCTGAACAGATGAACCAAGAGATTTTTAGAAACTGTTGTTTTGCAACAGTTTCTAAAAATCTCTTGGTTCGAGTCTGAACGTAAAGCGTTGTAAGTTACCCATCATTTTCGTCTAAATTTCCAGTAACCTGCTATGAGTACGACCGAACTTCCCAAACAATATAATCCTCTCGAATCTGAAGCTAAATGGCAAAAATGTTGGGAGGAAAGTGGTGTATTTGTAGCAGCTAGTCAAAGCGATAAAGAACCTTACTGCATCATGATTCCACCACCCAATGTCACGGGTAGTTTGCACATGGGTCATGCTTTTCAAGAAGTACTAATCGATATTCTGATTCGCTATCATCGAATGCGAGGGTTTAATGCCCTGTGGTTACCAGGCACAGATCATGCCAGCATTGCTGTGCAAACAATTCTCGATAAACAGATCAAAGCTGAAGGCAAAACCAATCAAGAGATTGGACGGGAGAAATTTCTAGAGAGAGCTTGGCAATGGAAAGCTGAATCGGGCGGTACGATTGTTTCACAGTTGCGGCGCTTAGGTGTATCCGCTGACTGGACTCGCGAACGTTTCACAATGGATGAAGGCTTATCAAATTCAGTCACCGAAGCCTTTGTCAAGCTCTATGAGGCTGGCTTAATTTATCGGGGTGAATATCTCGTCAACTGGTGTCCCGAATCACAATCTGCTGTATCTGATCTAGAAGTTGATAGCAAAGAAGTAAATGGTTATCTCTGGCATTTTCGCTATCCATTAGCCGATCGCTCTGGATATCTAGTGGTGGCGACTACCCGACCAGAAACGATGCTGGGTGATACGGCTGTAGCTGTCAATCCTGAAGACGATCGCTACAAGCATCTAATTGGCAAAACAATCATGTTGCCAATCATGAATCGCGAGATTCCGATCATTGGTGATCAATATGTCGATAAAGCCTTTGGTAGTGGCTGCGTCAAGATTACACCCGCCCATGACCCTAATGACTTTGAGATGGGCAAACGGCATCAGCTTCCCTTGATCAATATTCTCAATAAAGATGGCTCGATCAATGAGAATGGCGGCGAGTTCCAAGGACAAGAGCGCTTTGTAGCGCGTAAAAACGTGGTAGCAACGCTTGAACAATTGGGCTTATTAGACAAAATTGAAGACTATACCCATACTGTTCCTTATTCAGAGCGAGGCAAAGTACCTGTCGAACCATTGCTCTCAATTCAGTGGTTTGTGAATATCAAGCCACTTTCAGACTTCGCGCTTGAACAATTTGATAAGCAGAACTCACCCACATTTGTACCCGATCGCTGGGGAAAGGTTTACCGTGATTGGCTGATCCGTCTTAAAGATTGGTGTATTTCCCGTCAACTATGGTGGGGACATCAAATTCCTGCTTGGTATGCACCCGACGGCACGATTTTTGTAGCAAGGACTGAGGCTGAGGCATATACCCAAGCTAAGGCAAAATTGGGAGAAGATATAACTTTAGAACGTGACCCAGATGTACTTGATACATGGTTCTCATCAGGTTTATGGCCGTTCTCAACTTTGGGCTGGCCAGAGCAGACACAGGACTTGGAGACTTTTTATCCCACAAGTGTACTAGTGACTGGCTTTGACATTATCTTCTTCTGGGTTGCCAGAATGACGATGATGGCAGGTTATTTTACTGGGAAAATGCCTTTCCATACGGTCTATATTCATGGACTGGTGCGCGATGAAAATAATCAGAAGATGTCTAAATCCAAAAACAATGGCATCGATCCGTTAGTTCTCGTTAATAAATATGGAACTGATGCGTTGCGCTATTCGCTGGTTAAGGAAGTAACAGGCGCAGGGCAAGATATTCGCCTTGACTACAATCGCAAAACTGACGAATCAACAACCGTAGAGACAGCCCGAAACTTTGCCAATAAACTTTGGAATGCTTCGCGATTTGTCATGATGAATCTCAACTTAGAGCATGGTGGAGCCACGCTCCAAGTTGAGAACTTAGAACTTGCCGATCGCTGGATTTTGTCGCGTTACTACCAGACAGTTTTACAAGTGCGTGAACAGCTTGATGCCTATAGTATGGGCGAAGCAACCAAGAGCCTGTATGAGTTCTTCTGGGGTGATTTCTGTGATTGGTACATTGAGCTAGTTAAGTCCCGTTTACAGGAAACTGCCGACGCGACTTCTCGCGCTACCGTGCAGCAAACCCTTGCCTTTGTCCTCGATGGGATTTTGCGCTTATTACACCCATTTATGCCCCACGTCACTGAGGAAATCTGGCAACTGTTGACCTACGGAACAAGTGAGCCATCAAGTGATCGCCCAGTACTGGCGATTCAACCCTATCCCGAAGTTGACACCACCCATATTAATGAAGAATTAGAAGAACAGTTCCAGTTAATCATTGGCACAATCCGCACCATTCGCAATCTTCGGGCTGAAGCTGAGATCAAGCCTAGCCTAAAAGTAAAGGTGATTTTACAATCCGACAGCGATCGCGAAAGAGCCTTACTCGAAGCAGGACAAAGTTATATTCTCGATTTGGCAAGGGTTGAGGATTTGGCAATTTTGGCAACGGTTGATGAGTCAATGACCGAAGAGGCGATCGCTGGTGTAGTTGGGACGGTACAGGCGATCGTTTCACTAGTCGGTGTTGTCGATATTGCCCAACTGGTTGCCAAGCTAGAGCGTAGCCTCAAGAAGTTGGAAGGGGCGATCGCCTCGACACAAGGTCGTTTAAACAATGAAGGCTATGTCAAAAAAGCTCCCCCTGATGTGGTGGCAACTGCCCGTGCAGAACTGGAAGAGTCTTTGAAACAGCAAGAGATTCTCAAAGCGCGTCTAGCTCAGTTGCAAAAATAAATTAACGCCATTTGCGCCGCGCTTTCCGCGGCACAAATGGCTATATCGAATTCACGTTAATTCACAGAAGTTTCACCACTTCTGTGAATTAGTATAAAAATTAAATTATTGAGATGTTAAACGCTACTCTATCCGACAAGCTCGATCGCTTACGTCAAATATTTAGTGAGTCATCACAGGTGGTAGTTGCCTATTCAGGCGGTATCGATAGTACCCTTGTCGCCAAGATTGCCTTTGATGTTTTAGGAGATCGCGCTTTAGCCATCACCGCTAACTCCCCATCATTACTACCTGCTGATCTTGCTGCGGCTCAAGTACAAGCGGAATTTATAGGGTTCAAACATCAAATCGTCCAAACCGATGAGATAAATAATCCCAACTACACCTCTAATCCAATTAATCGTTGCTATTTCTGCAAGAGCGAACTACACGATACGCTCAAGCCATTGGCGAAAAGCATGGGCTATAGCTATGTTGTCGATGGCTTAAATGCTGATGATTTACAAGATTATCGACCAGGAATTCAAGCAGCAAAAGAACGCGGCGTGCGATCGCCTCTTGCCGAAGTGGGGATTAGCAAAATTGAAGTCCGTATGTTATCGCAATATTTAGGAATGCCTTGGTGGGATAAGCCTTCGCAACCATGCCTCAGTTCGCGATTTCCCTATGGCGAGGAGATTACAATCGAGAAACTACGTCGCGTGGGCAATGCCGAACAGTATCTACGCGATCGCGGCTGGAAAGGCGATATTCGTGTGCGATCAATGGGTGATACGGCAAAAATCGAAGTTTCCAGCGATCAATTAAGCGAATTTATGAGCTTTATGGCGATCACGGATCTGACTAAAGCCTTTCGCGAATATGGATTTAGTTCGATTACCTTGGATTTAGAAGGCTTTCGCAGCGGCAAGCTAAATGATGCGATCGCGCAATAATACCAAAGCACAAAATGGCTACGCCATTTTGTGCTTTCAAAAGCCTGACAGGGTTTGTTTTTTAACGTCAATTCGACGAACGCGCAAAAAGGTAAAAATCGCAGAGCGATTTTACCTTTTTGCGCCATTTGCGCCGCGCTTTGCGCGGTGCAAATGGCTATATCGAATTCACGTGTTTTTAATTCACAGAAGTGTAGTCACACTTTTGTGAATTGGGATGATTCTCATTATAAAAATCGGTTTTTTGAAAGCCCACCAACGGCAGACTTTCAAAAAACCGATTTTGGTGTTTCCAGCACCTTCGGGGCTGGAAACACCAAAATCGGTTTCATAATGAGAATCACTGTCAAACTACAGGCTATTTTTGAGAAACACATCCTGATTTTTTGAAGATTTTTGAAAAAGCTTCTATTGATTGATTAGAAATTTTTATACTTTGTCTTTAAATGTTTTGCTTAACTTCTGAGTTATTCTGAGCCAGTTACGATTTTTTTAACTCAAAAATCTAAATTTAGTTTAAATTGAACATATTTATTAGATTAATTATAAATAGTTTCTATAAATTGAGTTTTAGTATCTACCTTTAGGTTGATTTATTACTATTTCTGACACTTTATTTCTGAGATCTCGTCTTCAAACGGTTTACATACGAACAAAACGCAGGATAAATTGTTACTCAAACTGAAATTTTCTTGTGTATTAAGGCGTTATGCATATAAAACTTGCTTGACGGCAAAAATACCTACTTCTAAAGGCATACTTTTGTGGATATTTTTTTGTGACAATTGTCACAAAGTTCCATTTTAATAAATAATTCTAATGAGAAAGAAGTAAAATTTCGATTTTTAGCATAGAAAAAACTCTGTAAGTCGCTTGTAGTAAAGAGTTGATAGGCAAATTATTGCTATTTTGAATAACCATGTTAATCTGAACAACATAAGCAAAGTTGTTAATGTTTTGTCTCTAATTAGCAAAACTACTTAATACTAATTTTGTTTGCAAGCCTTTAACCGTCAAGTTTACATCAATAATTTAGTCGTTTATCTTCTTTTCTGCTTTACCTATGCTTAATTGGAAATGGAGCTGCACTCTCTCTACCTCAGTAGTAGCTCTTGCTATCATCTCAAGTCTTGCTAGCCATAGCGCACAGGCTCAAACAGGATCTCAAACAGAAGTCAAAGCTACTAATGTATCTACTTCTCTGTCTAACTCTTCTAGTTCTTTAAAGGTGGGTGAAACTCGATCGCAAGCCTTAACTAGAACTAAAGATGACTCGATTGCTCGCATTCATACTCACAAGATAAATGGCAAAAATGCTGCTACAGTCTATGTTCGAGGTATTCCTGTAGTTACTTACATTGAATCTGAAGAATCTTCAAAATCAACTTCAGAAGATAATGCATCAGATTCATTAAAAACTAAAAGTGAAATTAAAGGCGAAACTAAAAAGAACTCTGAATCACTGAAGTTGCCAACAAATACCACTAACCCAGCGCCTAGTAACTCAGATAGTGTTGCCAAGTCAGCAGATGATAGTTCAGAAACCCTGCTTACTTCGACAAATCCTGTCGAAAGAGCGACCGCTGCTGCCGCTTTGATTAACCAGCTTAATCGTGATGGTATTGATGCAAGTAAAATCATCCCCGCTTGGAAAAATGGTAATTATGTGATCAAATTAGGCGATCGCGCTATGTTGAAATTTGATCAGCAAGCAGTTTTCCCAGAGTCCCTTCAAAACGAGACACAGGATGTTTTAGAGTCAGCAAATCTGCTTCGCCGACTGCTTGGCGGTGCAAGTCCTGTCTTGGAGGTGGTAAATTCTCCAAAGAAAACTCTTACTGCTAGATCGTCATCTCCTACCCCAGCATTAAACAGTCGCATCGTGGGTGTAATGTCTGGCATGGCTTCATGGTATGGCCCGGGCTTTGACGGAAACTACAGTGCTAGTGGAGAAATATTCAATGCTAGTGAGTTAACTGCGGCTCACCCTAGTTTGCCATTTGGGACTATGGTAAGGGTAGTGAATATGGATAATAATCAGTCAGTGGTGGTACGAATTAATGATCGTGGTCCCTATGTACATGGTCGTGTGATTGACATTTCCACTGCCGCCGCTAATGTCATTGGTCTAATTTCTTCTGGAGTTGCTCCAGTTAGGCTCGAGATATTATCTAAATAACCAAAGATGCTTAGTTATTAGTAGGGGGGTGTCAATGCCCACATTACTACAGCGCTTTGTGGTTACTTAAAACCCAAAAGATGAGTGGCGGCGCGAAGCGCCGCCACTCATCTTTTGGGTTTTGATTTGTCCTAACTATCTCTTTTGTTGCGATAATTGTAAAACCTGCACCTTGAGTATGATGAGCAAAATTGAGTAAAGAGTGTTTAAAAAAATCGGGGAGATGGAGATACAAGAAAATTTAGTGATATGTTAATCTTGCAGAGCTTGGGGCTGTGGCCACCCTCCCTAAACCCCGCCCACTTTTTCCTTTTTCCTTTCTACTTTTTCCTTAACTCAGATCTTGCACCATTCAGGAAAGGGGTTGCCAAGAGAGCAAAAGTATGAAAAAAAGGGCGTAGTAGAAAATAAAATAACGAGTATGGAAAGCATCGTTAAGTACGCCCAA